>OBEQ010811006.1_pt1 | contig 146130 bp, 135 predicted proteins | sample 1670901 | NCBI WGS metagenome assembly OBEQ01 (sample SAMEA104232315, study PRJEB22302) | groundwater metagenome | biome: forest; feature: aquifer; material: groundwater | place: USA | collected 2011-08-07 | depth 5.4 m
ACCCCCACCACTGCACCGACTTCGACTACAACCCCAACCCCTGATAATTCTGCCGGAAGCGACCAGAGCGCACCTGCCGATACCGGAGGAGGAGATAGCTCGGGTGATAATCAACCGGCCGGTGAGTCTTCCCAGGGTCAATCAAATCAAGCCGCTCCAACCGCTACTCCAACAGTTACGTCAACTAATAAACCTCAAAATAAACAGCTCCAGAAACAAGCAGTTGCCAGTGAACAAGAAAGTATCGATAAGGATCTGGAGAAACAGATCGGAAAACCGAACGTGGAGGACGTTCAATTTAGTAACGACAACGGCCTAAGTGTCGAGATAAAAACCATCCGAGCCAAAAACTTACAAAAGACAAGAACAATGGGCATTCCATCTTCAGTGACGGTCAGTCTTGATAAAAAAGGCGAAGGCAAAGTCGTTTCAGTCCAAACGAGTAACTCGGGACTGAAGTTGACTAGTGGCTCAGTTTCCGCTTTGATAAAGAGCCCTATTTTTATCGACAGGACTACCCAAGAAGTCTCTGTGGTTAATCCGGATAAATCCAAAACCGTAATTGTCCTACCTGATCAGGTAGCGAATACCTCCAAAGGAAAAACTTTCCTAACCAAAATCGACAAGTTGGAATTAAATGGTGAGGCAAAATACGAAGTTCGTGGAGTTGGCACCGCCAAACTATTTGGTCTCTTTACGGTCAAAGTCCCAATGACCGCTTTGGTTGACGGCCGAACCGGTGAACTGCTTTCTAGCCAAATGGCAGGATCTTACGGATTTTTTAGCTCCGTCATGAGGAAGTAGTTCCGAAACGCCTGACGAATCACCACCACATTTCCTGGAAACTGCCAGCCGGCCTGTTAATTCTTCCAAAATGACTTACAATATCAATCAATGAAAGTCAGATTTATATTAGCTGGATCTTTAGTCGTTATCTCACTTTCATTTTTCATCGTCATCCGGATCCCTGTCCGCAAAGAATCTCCAAAGGTTCTTGCCGTAACTTCCGATGTCATCCCAGAGCAACCGAATTTCAAACCGATCTACGACACGGTGGTCAGACATGGCTTACGAGATGTTAAAGCCATCTCCCTAAGTCTTGATGCCGATGCCGGTTTTGGCAACCGAAAATCAAAAGAGAAACGGGAGTTTCTCTATCAGCCGAAAATTATTGAGATCCTCGAGGAAAGTAACATCCCGGCCACCATCTTTACCACCGGCCTATGGGCTGAGAACCACAAAGATGTCCTGAAAACCCTCTCCCGCAACCGTCTCTTTGAAATCGGCAACCATTCCTATTCCCACCCGGCATTTTCTAAGGCGTGCACCAATCTGCCATATGTTACTGAAGATCAGCGGGTCGACGAATTTAAAAAATCACAGCAAACTATCACTAACATCATTGGTTTCGCCCCCAGACTTTTTCGCTTCCCCGGCGGTTGCTATACCAAAAAGGACTTCACTCTCGCCAAAGACCAAGGTCTCACGGTTATCCACTGGGACACCGATGCCCACGACGCTTTTGGCCGATCTAAGGAGGCTCTCATCGTCGTAATGAAAAAACAAATTCGTCCCGGCTCAATCATCTTGTTACATCTTAATGGTGGTGAGATTGACTCCGATGTTGCCGGTGCCTTACCCGAGATCATTACCTACGCCAAAGAAAATGGCTACACTTTCGTCAAAGTCGGCGAACTCCTTTCCCAGATGGAAAAAGCCACTGCCGTTAATTAACTCCTTTGTCCAGGTATGCCCGCATTTTTTCCAAAGCGATTTTTCTCATCGAAATCTCGTTTTTTTCTTCCTGACCCATTTCCGCGAAAGTTTTATTATGTCCTCTGGGAATAAAAATTGGATCCCATCCAAACCCTCCACTACCGCGCACCGAATCTGAAATCACGCCTGCCAGCTTACCCTCAAAGGTATGTTTCTTTCCCAAAGCGTCAACGTAAACAATTACACTCACGGCCTCCGCCGTCCTGTCCGGAAATCCCATCAAGAGTTTAACCAATCCCTCGTTACCCAGCGCTTCGGACATATCGCGGGTATACGCCCCGGGCAAACCGTTGAGAGCCAGAAAGATCAGACCGGTATCCTCTACAAAAAGCGGGTGTTTCAACCGTTCGAAGTATTGATCCGCTTTATCTTGCGCCACCCGAACCATCTCCACTGATTGGATTTCTGGTATGTCCAGTTTTACCCCACGAACCAGAAGCGACAGGATTTGTTCCGCTTCCACGAGTTTCCCCTTATTGGTAGTGGCAAAATACAAAAAATCCATAAGGTATAGTATAGCCTTGATGGCAACCCGGGGAAGAAAAACTCTACTTGAACTAAAAAACGATTTTGACAAACTAAAGTCAGCCAAAGATGGCGAAAACTTCATCAAGTCAAAAACAGGATTTTTGGAAAAAAATGGTTTTTCTTCTTTAACATACTGGTATGGTTTCAGTCAGATTACTGACAACGTTTACCCCAGTCAAGGACTACTCCTGACTCCTTATGACTATCTGGATGTCAGAAGTCACGAGTTACTGCCACAGGATTTCTTAGTCAAGACCTTAAGACTGAGAGCCTTCTTTCTGGAACTTTTTAATCATCCGTACCGGATTGATTTTCTCGATCGCGTCAATAAAGAAAAATTTATTCCTCCGCCAAGAGTCACTTCCACCGCGATCGAAAACGCGATCTCGCGGGGACTCGCGCTTTCAATCGGCGACCTCGGCAGTTCAGTTATTGGCGCCGACAGAGAAAGAGTTAGTCGGACAGAACGCTATGCCGCGGGCCCGTTTACCAAACTTGGCCAGCAGGGCCGATGTTGTTTCGTTGGCTCCTCCTCCCCTGATGTCTGGAATAGCGCCGCTGCCATTGCGACCATGGCGGCAAGTCACTGTCTGGCTGGCATCCCTAGAAATGGCCTGACCAACGACCCAAAACGACAAGCCGATCTAGCCAAAGAAGTCTTTACTTTTTTGGACAAAATTGCCATTGAAGTTTTGGCCAAACGGAAAGACAAAACAAAAATTTTCGGCTACTGGCAAAGAAACATCTATGGCACTCTGGAAGCAAATCCAGAAAAAGCAATTTTCAGAGCCAAACTTCTGTATCAAGCCGGAATTAGAGCTTTTCGAGTTTATTCCCCCGAGCCGGGTACGGGCGTAGCCGAAACCGTGAAGCGCTTGAGAAATAAATTTGGTCAGGAAATCGAGATTTTTGCGGGACAAATCGTGAGCCTTTCCCAAGCCAAGGCGATCGAAACAGCTGGGGCCGACGGTATTTTTGTCGGTATCGGCGGCGGCGGCCGGTGCATTACTGGTGTCCGCAGTGGTTCAGTCATCGATTGGCCGGAACTTATCTGGAAAATGCGTGGCGAAATTTCCCTACCGGTTATCGTTGAAGGCGGAGCCTCGGATCACGTTGCCGTGACCTTGCTTCTTGGAGCCAGCGGCATCAGCGTCTCTCGTATCGCCGCCGGTGGGACCATCGAGTCTCCCGGCGGGGCTCTCTATTGCGTCGATGACAAAGGCAAACTTTTCAAACCGTATGGCGGAGAGGCTTCGGCTCGGACCAAATATCTTGACGGCAAACTTTTGCCCTTCGATATACCTTCATTTGTCGAAGGTGAAACCACTAAAGCGGAAATGAGTTATGTGAAATTCGTTTATCCGACACTCACTTACAATCTTCATTTACTCCTCGAGGACGCCATCCTGGCGTTGGTATTTCGCGGCGTTGAAAACATCAGCACCCTGCACCAAATTGATCCTTCACCCCTGCGTCAAATCACCGCATCTGGTGAGTTTCAAAGAAATACTCATTAGTGGTGTCGCCGTCAACTAACCGAAGGTGAAAGCAAAAACCTTAGTTCCGTCGGTTCCGAACTCCAGTCGAAGTAGATGTTTTCCACCCTTACCTTTTAGATTGATTAGTTCATAGAGCCTTGGTTCATCCAATTTTATCTTCGAATTAGTAACGTCCTTCCCCGACGCCACACTGTCAATTGGTTTTCCGTCCAGCAATACCCTTATATCGTCATTTCCTGATAAGGGTGTAATTACCAAAAAAACTTTCTCGGCATCAAAATTAAACACCAAGACACTTCCACTGCTGCTTTGGGCAAACTCAGGGTCCAAAGTCCACCCTCCCTCGTAAGCAAAATTATCGGCCGGAATTCGATCCGGTAAAGAGTATTTCTGAGTCCCCGTAATCGCCCGTTCTTTTGAAGCGAACCTTTCCATTCTTTTGGTACCAAGATACGTTTCCGGCGTGAGTAAAACCTTTGGTGTTTGGTCAGCTAAACTTAGCGTACTGGCGGGCATCGGCTTGCCTACCTCAGCCAATAGCGATTGGATTGCTTTCTCAGTCTCTGGATATGCTCCTTCGCCAAAATGTGTTTCCCTCAGGTGTCCGTTGGCGTCGATAAGGTAATCGGCTGGCCAGAAATTATTATTAAAGTTGTTCCAGGTGGAATAATTGTTATCTTGGGCTACTGGGTAGTTTATCCCAAACATCTTGATCGCCCTGGCCACATTTTCAGTTTTCTTTTCAAACTCAAATTCCGGTGTGTGGACTCCGACCACGACAAACCCTTGGTCTTTGTATTTTTCGTACCAACCGGTGACGAAGGGTAGAGTCCGAATACAGTTGATGCAGGTGTAGGTCCAAAAATCGACCAGGACCACTTTTCCTTTTAAGTCGGCCAGCTTTAAGGGTTGGCTGTTTAACCAATTATTTATTCCGACGAAGTCAGATGCCGGTCCGAGATCAGGTAAAAAAGATCGCGAAACCGTCACACTTTGTCCTTGTTTCCCCTGTAGTCGCGACAACTCGCCCCGGACCGCTCTCGTTTGCTCAAGTTTAAAAAGTAAATCTGAGTAAGCCGGCACCGCGGACAAAAGTCTAGCCTCAACCACCTTGTCGTAGTTCGTAAAAATACCCAAAGCCGTCACAATAATGACGATTCCGAAAAATTGTTGGATCTTGCCAAGGTAAGGCGAGATAGTCGCACTTTTGGTCAACCAATTTCTTCCCACCGACGCAAAGATAAACAATGGTATCCCGGTACCCAGGACATAAAATAGGGTAACTAGTATTACTTCTGAATTTACCCTAGCCGTGGCGGCCAAGGCGGCGATTGTCGCCAGTATTGGCCCGGCACATGGCGCCCAAACCACTCCTAAAGAAAGCCCTGTAATGAAACCACCCCAAAAACCGGAGTTTTCAGTCCTACCACTTCCGATAAGATTCCCTAGCCGCGACACTACCACTTCGATCCAGGTGCCTATCTTTGGAATCACCAACGAAATACCCAAAATCATTAAAACAATAACCGCGATTATTCTTAGGGTGTCTGGGTCAAAGTGAAAGACCCTCACGAGATAGGTGAGCGCCAATGTTAACGCCCCGAAACTAACGAGAATTCCCAATGTGATTCCCAGTGGTTTCCTGTTTCCGCCTGTCGAGGTGGTTGAGAGAATGATTGGCAATAGCGGCCAAATACACGGCGCCAGGATCGTTACCAAACCGGAGATAAAAGCAAAAATTAATAAGATGACCATGTTAATCCAAGTTTAAAGTATAGAATAAAAGTATGTTCTTAGCGATCGTCGTCTTCGCGTTTTCGTTAATCACATTTTCTTTCCGAATAAACTCTTACCCGCTTTTTAACTGGGACGAGGCTTGGTACGCCGAGATCATCAAAAACTTGGTTTCCGGAAAATACGGTTGGTTGGTTCCATTCTGGAATGGTCAGTATTACCTCGACAAGCCCCCTTTATATTTTTGGCTGACTGCTCCTGTCGTGAAACTCTTCGGACTTGGTGAATGGCAGGTCAGATTAGTCGCTGTGATTGCTGGGTCGTTATCAGTTTTACTTACCTATCTGATCGGGAAACATTTCTTTGGAAAGAAAGCCGGAGTCCTTGCTGCAGCTATTTTTATTGGCCTCGGCCAAGTCTGGCTTCGTTTTTCCTCCGCCGATCTTGACTCACTCCAGGTCTTTCTTTTTCTTGCCTGCATCTATTTCTTTCTTCGTGTTAAGAGTGGTCAATTTTATCTGATCCTTTCGGGTCTGTTTCTTGGCTTATCCTTTCTGGTGAAGAGTTGGCTCCTAGGACTCTTCCCCTTCGTTTTCCTGTCAACCTATTGCCTGTTTATCGATCGCCAAAGCCTTCGTTATCTTACCCAGGTCTTTCTCTTGTCGCTTTTATTCGGCGGTTGGTGGTATCTGGTTGGCGCCTTAACCTATGGCAAAGAGTTCATTGATTGGTATCTTCTTTCACCTGGAGCTGGCAACTTTCATTCCGGCGTTGACTACTTCACTTTTTATTACCTTAAGATCATCGTTTCTGATTTCGGTTTCTGGTTGGTTCCGTTTTTCTCCATGTTTCTTTTTAAGCGAGAAAAGAACAAACAATCTAAATTTCTTTTCTTGATCTTTCTCTTTTCTTTATTATTTATCTTTATCCTTCAGCTATCATCAGACAAATTCAATTGGTATTTATTACCGCTCTACCCCTTACTCGTTACCTGTCTTGCTCAACTTTTTGCCCTTGTCGACCTTACCAAAAACAAACTTTTTCTATCACTTCTTGTATTTTCTTTTATTGGCCAGCTAGCGTCTAACTACTATATGATTCGTCACGATCCAGACCGTTCCCATATTGGTGCCGATTTAGGCAAATTTATTAATCAAAAATTTACTTCGGAAACTAATTTTGTCCTTGACGACCGCGACTTTCCCGCCTTTATTTTTTACAGCAACCGCGCTCACGTTATTGTCACTACGAAAGACGGTGGCAAGTCACGCGAACCATGGATTATCAGTTATCAGGAACTAAAAAAACTTTCCCGGCCATACTGGGTTGTGACTCAAGACTGGCCGAAACTTAACCTTGGTTTCCCTAAGGAAATAATTAACGCCCCGTATAATTACCGTCTGGTAAAGTTTGACACCGTCCAAATAAAACCTTAGCATCAAAATATGGCCGATCAAAACTCTTCCGATCCACTCTCCCCATCACTTCTCAACATTCCTCTCCAGGATGTCCCGCCCGCCCCACCCACCCCTCCCTCTCAAACTGCTGCCGCGTCACTGTCTAGTTCGATTGAGAATGATATGCCGATTTCGGAAGTGGTCGCTACTCTGAAAAACACACCCCAGCCGGTTGCCCCCATCCTTACCGAAATGAAGACGGAGACCCAGTCGCCGGTTCCAACCCCACCACCAGCAGTAACGATAACCCCAACCCCTCCGGTCACAAACGTCGAAGCCACCCCGATGAAACCGGAACCACCCCCGCCCGCCCCGGTGAATACCACCACCCCCGCCCCCACTCCCATCCCGACAGCCGTTGCCAAGAGTCCGCTTTACGAAGACCCAGATCAGATTAAACTTCCCGGTACTGTCTAATGGAAATTATCTGGACGACGCACCTCAAAGAAAGAGCCCGCCAAAGGGGGATAGACCCAGGTCTGGTTGACCGGGCGATCCGTTTTCCTGACAAGGTCGAAAGAAGCTCTACGACTAATTCGAGCAAACACATCAAAGTCATCGGAAAACAACAAATCGTTGCTGCAGTCAAACGCGATCAGGGCAACTGGGTTGTCACCTCTGTTTGGCAAAAACCATATTACGGTCACACTTTATATAAGAAACCTCTCCTAGAGCGCTTGGTCTACCGCCTTGTCCTTTGGTTTGAAAAGATTATCCGCCGAAGCTTTAATCTTTAAGTAACCCTCGCACTTCAGTCCGGCAAACAAACCCTCGCGTTGTTGGTTGGGGCACTCGTTTACTGTCGCGATCACCCAAAACACCGCCACCATAAATAGTACTGACGCCAACGTTGCAAGGACAATTCGGTAATTAAAAAAGCGGTCGTCAAGTACCAACTCCTGCATTCCGGTGGCATACTCATAAAACCACCCCGTAAAAGTGACCAGTGCCATGATGGCGATTATGATGCCGACTACCACTGGCATTTCCATAAGCCCATGCTATCATAATTTGATGTCAAAAAACTTTCTTTTCCTTGTCCTTAGCGGCCTATTCCTTTCCGCCTGTCAAGGCAATCTCACTTCACCTTCTTCGCCGACCCTATACCTCCCCACCACTACCGTTTCTCCGACCGCCGGCTCAACCTCTGACGCCAACCAATTATTAAATCTAAAACCAAACCAAAAAATGTTCGTTACCATCAAAACCAACCTCGGTTCTATGAAGGTCCAGTTATTTCCCGATAAGGCCCCGAACGCCGTCGCCAACTTTGTCGGACTAGCCGAAGGAACGAAAGACTGGACTGACCCAAAAACCGGCCAAAAAGTTTCCGGTAAATCCTTATATTCCGGTGTCATTTTTCACCGGGTGATTAAGGACTTTATGATTCAAGGTGGTGATCCATTGGGTCAAGGAATTGGGGGTCCTGGCTATAAGTTTGCCGACGAAAAAACAGGCGAACCCTATACCAGGGGTACCCTTGCTATGGCCAATAGCGGACCCGACACCAATGGTAGCCAATTTTTTATCGTTCACAAAGATTATCCTTTGCCCTTCAATTACACCGTTTTCGGCCGGATCGACAGTAATGATCAAGCCAGTCTCGCCACCTTAGATAAAATCGCTACCACCAAGACCGACAGTAACGATCGGCCCATATCGCCCGTCACCATCGAGTCGGTCTCGGTCGAACGCCAATGAGACGGATTGGTGCCCACGTTTCCACCGCTGGAGGTATCATCAATGCTCTTAAGAACACCACCGAAATTGGTGGCAACTGTCTTCAGATCTTCGCCGGGTCCCCACGGTCTTGGGCGAGAAAGCTCTATGATGAAAGAGAAACTTCGGCCTTTCTGAATGAATCTGATAGGCTTGACTACACCCCGACTTTTATTCATGCCCTCTATCTCGTCAACCTCGCCAGCGACAATCCTGATCTCCTCAAGAACTCCGTCGACTCGCTGATCTTTGATCTGAAAAACGGCGATGCGATTAACTCAGCCGGTGTCATCGTCCACCTCGGCAGCCACCAAGGACGTGGATTTTCGGCCGCCGTTGATCAAGTTGTTGGGGTCATTAAGCAGATTATCAATGCCACTGAAAAGGTACCTTTTGTCATCGAAAACTCGGCCGGTCAACAAGGCAAAATCGGTTCTCTGTCCGAAATTGGCGAACTCTTTGCCAAGGTGAATCACCCCCGCCTCAAACTCTGTCTCGACTCGGCCCATCTTTTCGAAGCCGGTTACGATATCAGAAACCTCTCGGTCGTCGATACTTTGGTGAACGAGCTTTCGGATCAAGGACTGCTAGATCACCTGGTTTGTCTTCATATTAATGACAGCAAAACAGAATTTAATTCCCGCCACGACCAACATGCGAATCTGGGGGAAGGTCACATTGGTTTGGTTGGATTATCGAACTTCGTTAACCACCCATCGCTTACAAACCTACCTCTTATACTCGAAATTCCCGGCGACAACGGTCTGCCCGACGCTAAGCAAATCGCCATCGCGAAATCTCTCTAACTATTCGTACCTGATCGCATCAATGGGTCGAGGGGTTTTGGTTTGCTGCCGTCCTTGCTTCAGGTTAGAATAGCTTCATGGCGATAACCCCTCAGGAACTTGACGACTATACCCTTCGGTTGGCCGGACTTCACCAGAAGTTAAACCCCGAAGCTTTATACGCCAGGCAACAGCAGCTCGAAAAAGACTCGGCCGACCCCAACTTGTGGTCTGATGAAGCTAGGGCAAAAAAGGTGATGCAGGAACTTGCTCATCTAAAGTCACTTCTTGCTGAACTTGGTTCCATTGACGAAAACGTCAAAAGCCTAACCGACCTGATCAAAATGCAGGAGGAGGCCAAAGACAGTAGTCTCGATCAAGACGTCTCCGCTCTGCAGCGCACCGTCGTCCGCCAACTCAACAAACTCGAACTGGTCACCTACCTTTCCGGAAAATACGACAAAAATGAAGCGATTCTCTCGATCCATTCCGGTCAAGGCGGCACCGAAGCGATGGACTGGGCCAATATGCTTTCCCGAATGTACACCCGCTATTTTGAAAGGAAAGATTGGCCTTACGAAATGGTTGGCTATTCACCGGGTGACGAGGCCGGTCTGAAATCCGTCACTTATATTGTTCATGCACCTTACGCCTTCGGCTATCTGAAAAATGAACGGGGAACCCACCGTTTGGTCCGCCTCTCTCCTTTTAACGCCGATAATCTCCGCCAGACCTCTTTCGCCGGCGTCGAGGTTATGCCCTTGGTCGAGGATACCGGTGACATTGAGATTCGTGATGAGGATCTCGAGTTTGAAGCTAGTCGCTCCTCCGGTGCCGGCGGCCAAAATGTAAACAAAGTTAGCACCGCCGTCCGTATTCGTCATACTCCAACCGGAATTGTTGTCGAGGCTCAAAGCCAACGTTATCAGGAGCAGAACCGAAAGATTGCCATGCAACTTCTTAAGGCAAAACTTTGGGAGATCGAAGAAAAGAAACGTCAAGAAGAGTTAAGTAAGCTCAAAGGTGCCCACCACGTTGCCGGTTGGGGGACTCAGATTCGCTCCTACGTTCTCCATCCCTACAAATTAGTCAAAGATCTTCGGACTGAATATGAATCCACCGACCCGGACTCGATTTTGGACGGTGATTTGGATATGTTTGTTGAAACCGAACTCAAGTACTTTGCTCCCTTGCCTACATCTGCTAAACTCTAGATAGTTAACAAAGAGGAAACCACATGGAATTGCAAAAAATCAATCTTGGAACAGACACGAAACAGCCTGCAGCTAGCATAAAGCCTATCGTTTCCACCAGTAACCCCGTCATCGATTCTATGCCTAATGAAAGCTTATTCACTCCCATCAAAATTGTTTCTCTTGTCGTCGTTCTTGTGCTCGGTCTTGGTACCGGCTACTTCCTTAAAAACAAAATCGGTCTTGGTGGCTCCAGAAACTTTGGTGGACCAGTAATCGCCCGAAACGTTCCGGATGCAGGCGTTAAAGAAGGTGACATTATCGGTATGCAAGATACAGGCACCTTCAAAGACAGCTCTACCGGTGTCCTGCAGAAAGGTGGCCTCGATGGTGAGGGTTCCCATCAGCTTCTCCGTCCAGGCGGACCCAGCCAGACAGTTTATATGACCAGCTCCATCATCGACCTCGACGCCTTCGTTGGCGACCAGGTGACGGTCTGGGGTGAGACCTTCAAGGGGCAAAAAGTCGGTTGGCTCATGGACGTCGGTCGCGTCAAAGTCGAAAAACTGAACGCCCCCAATCCATAACCGGTCTGGCATTATAAATCTAAGATCGTAATATAGTGATCATCTTTGACCAGGTGAGTAAGGCTTACCCGACTGGAAATACTGTTCTTGAGAATGTCAGCTTTCATATCGAACCCGGCGAATTTGTCATTCTCACCGGTCCCTCTGGGGCAGGAAAAACCACCATTGGACGATTGTTGATTCACGACCTACTACCGACCTCGGGCGATATCAAGGTCGGGGAATGGGAGTTCAAGAAGATGAAGTCAAATCAAGTCAACCAGCTTCGCCGTCACGTGGGCGTTGTTTTTCAGGACTATAAAATCATTCCCGACAAAACCGTTTTTGAAAACATCGCCCTTGCTCTCGAGATTATTGACTACCCGGCCAAACAGATCGAAGAAAGAGTCAAGCATCTACTGGAACTTGTCGGTATTCCTGACAAAGGCGTGCTTTTTCCAATCCAGCTTTCCGGCGGCGAACTTCAGCGTGCCGCCATTGCCCGCGCCATTGTTAGCGAACCAAAAGTTCTCTTTGCCGACGAACCCACTGGCAACCTCGATGAAACCACCGCCCGCGATATCTATCAACTCCTGCGTGCTATCCACAACCTCGGCACCACCGTCATTATGTCCACCCACAACCAGAGCTTCCTCGATCCCGGCAACCGACACATCCATCTCGAAAAAGGTAAGATTACTTTAGATACCAGCAGTAGTAGTCGCAAAAAGAAAAAATGAACACTGCCCTAAAGAATATTCGCCGCTCCCCCTACCAAGCCCTCGCTGCCGTTTCTATGACCGGGCTGACCGTTTTCATCGTCGCCATATTTGCCCTGGTTTCCTTGGCGAGCCAGCTTATTCTTCGAAGTTTTGAAACCAAACCCCAAGTCATCGCCTATCTCAAAGACGACCACAAGCCCGACCAGGTCAACCAGTTAATTAAGAACCTCGATAGTACTGGGCTGGTTAAACAAGCCACCTACGTCAGTAAGCAAGAAGCCCTCGATATCTACAAAAAATCTGTGGGCAATGACCCCCTGCTACTCGGTACCGTCACTGACCTCGGTGTCATCACCGCCGATGTCCTTCCCGCCAGTGTTGAGATCACCGCCAAGTCCCCCGATAACTTTCCGACCATCGTCTCAACTCTCGAAAGAAGCGATATCGTCAGCAGTACTCCGAAAGGAAAAAAGGAGATCGACTTTCCCCAAGACATCGTTTCCGAACTGACTGCCTGGACCAAGGCGATCAGAACTGCCGGCATTATTCTCATTGCCATTCTCTGCTTTAACTCCATCATCACCATCATGATCATCATCTCGATGAAGATCGCCAGCCGACGTTTTGAAATCGGCACTATGAAACTCATGGGCGCCAAAGGTGGTTTCATCATTAAGCCATACCTAGTCGAGTCCGTTCTTTACGGCGCTGTTGGTGGTGTTATCGGTTGGTTGGGTAGTTACATTGCCATTCTTTATTCCACTCCCTTTCTTGCCCCACGCCTTTTGGGCATAATCCCGCTCCCGGTTAGTTTCACTGTGATGTTGGTCCTCTTAGCCGCACTCGTCATCTTCTTCAGCCTCCTCGGTCTGATCTCAGGGCTTCTCGCCGCGGTCCGCTTCATCAAGCGATGAAACCCAAGCTTTTATCCCTCCTTTCAGGCACCATCATTACCTTCGTTTTGGTTTCTCATTTTGTCTTCGCCCTTGACTGTGGCGACCCGATTCCTGCTGACAAGACCCAACTTAGCGATTATATTTCCAAGTGTAGTCAGAGCATCGATTCAGCCAGGAGCAAGCAACAGACTCTGAAATCCGCCTTATTAGTCCTTAATTCAAAAATCAGTTTGGTTAATGCCCAGATCAGGCAAACCACAGCCCAGATAGTCCAACTTGAAAGCGATATCAACACCCTCTCTACCGTAGTCTCCGATCTCGATAAATCACTAAATGATCTGACAAAAGTTTTTCTCGCTCGAGTCCGCGCCGGTTACATGCGTCGTGATCCCAATCCAATTACCTTATTTTTCTCTTCCGATTCATTTGCCAAGCTTTTTACTAGAATTCGCTACTTATCCATTGTGAAATCACGTGACCAACTCATTTTGAGCGAAATGGCGACGGCAAGGATTGACTATGATAATCAAAAACAAGCCAAAATTACCAAACAGAAACAAGTAGAGGATTTGAAAGTTCAACTTACCAGCCAACAAAAAGACCTCGCCAGTCAACAGCAAACCAAAACCAACCTACTAAACATTACCCACAATAATGAACTTCGATATCAGAATCTTCTTGAAGAAGCTCAGGCCGAACTAGTGGCGATCCAAGCAATCATTACTGGTAACGGTTCAGAAAAAGAGATTGGTCTAGTCAAAGAGTCAGATATCATCGCGCACATTATTCCAACCGCCTCCCCATGTTCCACTGGTGCCCACTTACACTTTGAAACCACTCGAAATCAAGTCGACGTCGACCCGGCTGGCCTTCTCGGTCCCCGCTCTGTCGTTTGGAGTAACTCTCCCGACTCACCCGTTACCTTTACTGGCTCTTGGAATTGGCCACTAAATGGCACCGTTAGAATTAATCAACTTTTTGGCATAACCAGTTTTGCCAAAACCGGATTTTATGGCTATTATGATGCCGCCCGAACCCAACCACGGCCCCACACCGGTATCGATATGGTCAACGATGATCTAAACGTCAAAGCGGTAAAAGCGGGGACACTTTATCAAGGAATAATTGCCTGCGGCGGCGGCGATCTGAAGTACGCCCACGTCAGAAACAAAGACGACGGTTACGACACCTACTATCTTCACGTCAATTATAACTAGGTACCAGGTCTGCTAGACTTGTTCTATGAGGATTCTTGCCCTCCTCATGTTTTTCCTTTTCCTCTTCCCAGAGGACGCCTTTGCTTTATCTCTTTCTTTTGACGGCTTCCCAAGCGAAGTTAACCAAGATCAGGACTTTGATGTCAACGTTTCCTTCAGTTGCCAATCTTGCAAAGATTCATATCTCCGCGCCGTCTTTTTCAAAGAGGGGACTCACGACTATTTTGGCTACACCCAAAATGAAAAAGGCTACTGGATTAACACCACCGGCGACAAGAATCTTTATTATCACCTTAGCCCAGACAGTCTAGTCGATGGCAGTTGGAGCGGCAAACTCAAAGCCAAGGCCGATCCAACCAGCACCGGTTTTTCCGGCGGGGGAGTTTATCTTTTTAAAATCGGCCGTTACACCAGTGCCAGTTCTTCAGCCACCTGGTCGAGCAATACTTCCTCGATCAACGTTCTCACGCCAACACTTTCGCCAACACTAGTTCCCCGCAGCACACCAGTGCTAAGTCCCGATTCACAATCGGGAACCTCAACGCCAACTCCTTTCCCAACGCCGACGCCAACTGTCACGTCCGTTCGCAAAACTACCGTTTCTCCAACCATCTCGTCCGGATTGCTGACTATTACAATTACTTCGAGTAAAATCTCCACCGTCTCTTCTTCCCCAACGCAAAAATGGTTTCCTGATGTCCTTGGCGGCACTGACACCTCCACACCATCCGGTCCATTCCAAACTCCCACTCCAAATATTCCAATCAACCAACTCAACCCCATGGGTACCGCGACTTTCTTTGGCGTTGCCGCCGCCACTCTTGGCCTTCTCTCTCTTGCCTTTTGGCGGCTTGGGAAGCTCGCTAGATCCAGTAAGATAAAATTATAAACATGGAAGGAACCTACATCACCGGCTCAGCCGAGGAAACCAAGGCTCTCGCGACGGAATTTGCCAAAGAACTCAAGGAGGGAATCACCGTTTGTCTTCACGGTGAACTCGCGGCGGGTAAGACTACCTTCACCCAAGGACTCGGAGAGTTTTATCAGATCGATCGGATGACCTCGCCCACCTATGTTATTGTCCATCAATATCCGGTTAAAGTCCCCGAGTCCGTCATTAAAACCTTTTATCACATCGATCTTTACCGTCTCAAATCCATCTGGGAGATCAAGGCGTTTGATATCGACGAACTTTGGTCAGACAAATCAAATCTGATTGTGGTTGAATGGTCCGAAAGGTTGGAAGACCATCTTCCCAAGAGCCGTTATGAAATCAATTTCAAAACCATTAGTGTCGACGCCCGTGAGATCACCTTCAAACTCATATGAAACTTTTTCTCGACTCCACCAATAGTAGGAGGGTGTTGATCCGCCTGGACGATGAAGAATTCACGACCGAGTATGCCACCCCCCAGGAGCAGGATATTCTTTTTTTTCTTCACGAGATGTTAAACAAAAAAAACAAATCCATTGATGACCTTACCGAGATCGAAGTCAACCTCGGTCCCGGATCATTCACCGGCACTCGGGTTGGTGTCACCATCGCCAACGCCCTTGCCCTGGCACTAAAGATCAAAGTCAATGGTCAGAAACCTCCGGTGCTTCCGATCTATAGCTCACCCCCAAACATCACCCAACATTAAAGACACGACCGACCAGGAAACCGATCAAGGCTGCTCCCAGTCCAATTAGAAGCATTTGTAATCCGCTCTTTAGTCTTCCCGACCACCCATTCTTTGATTCATAAATACCCACTCCAAAAAGTACGACTCCGGACAATACCAAGGAAAACACTAATGCCTCTGACTTGATCAGGAAAAAGTAGGGCACCAGTGGAATTAGAGAACCGATGACCGTCGTCACTCCGACGATCAAAGATGAATAAATGATTTGTTTCTTATTTATCTGTAGTCCCAGCTCTTCACTCATCATGTTTTTTAACCAGACCTCTTTATTGGAGGTGATTGTCTCAACGATCTGGTCCAGCAGTTTTCCGGAAAAGCCCTTCGCCCGATAAATCTCATAAACCTCCTGTGTTTCGTGTTCGGGGAATTTTTCGATTTCAAATCTTTCTCTTGCCTCCTCATTCTCATAATGCTTTTTATCAGCCATGGTTGAGGTATAAGCTACTGCCCCCATCGAGACCGCCTCGGCAAAAGTTGCCGCCAATGACGCCGCGATAATAATATGTTGTTGTCCACCTGCCGCCGAGATCCCCAGAATTATTCCCAAGACGTTTACTAGTCCGTCCTGTCCCCCCAAGATAATGTCCCTTAACCACAAACCGGTATCGTGTCTCTCGGCATGATGTTCCATCTTTGTAAACCCATCCATGGTTACATCATATCAGCCACCCAAACAAAAAAACTTTGACCAAAATGGTCAAGAGACGGTTTTCTCAACGCCCTTGATAATGTAAACTGATATTGATGGCTGCCAATCCGCTACATCTTTTTTTGCCGCATACCCACAACAACTACAAAGCCAAACTGCTTCATCAGCAGTCACTGATCGTCCTCTTGGGCCTTTTTATCATGGCCCAATCTGCTCTAACTCTTTTTCATACAGTCAACCCCAGTATTCTTGGTTATGCTTCACAAATCCCGCCCTCTGCGATTATCCAACTGACTAACAAAGAGCGCCAATCTGCCGGCCTCAATACTCTTAAAGAGAATCAACTTCTTGATCAGGCCGCTGCCGCCAAGGCCGCGGATATGTTTGCCAGAAATTACTGGGCTCACAACGCCCCCGACGGCACCGAACCTTGGTCATTTATCTTGAACTCAGGTTATTCCTATCTTCATGCTGGCGAAAACCTCGCTCGAGACTTCCGCGACCCCCAGTCTGTAGTGACTGCCTGGGTGAATTCTCCGAGTCACAAAGCTAACTTAATTAGCCCTAAGTACCAGGATATCGGCGTCGCCGTCGCCGATGGTCGCTTGAACGGTGTCGAAACTACTTTGGTAGTCCAGATGTTCGGTACAACTCAATCTGCTCTCCCCTCAGTTTCTTCAAAAACCTCTACTGTGGTTCCCCGTGTCTTTGCTCAGGAAACCCGTGCCTCGAGTCTTTCCATCCCAGGACTCTCACCTTTTGACGTCAGTCGCTCGATCTCCTTGGCCTTCGTTATCCTGATCGTGATCACCCTCGGCTTCGATTGGCTGATCATTTGGCGCCGGAACATCATTCGAATCTCAGGCAAGTCCTGGGCCCACTTGACCTACTTCCTCACTTTGTTGGCGATCCTAATATTACTCAAACAAGGCCTCATCCTATGACGTCCAAATCCTTCCGCCACATCACCCACTACGTCGTTCTCTTAGTGATCCTGATGGCCGGCCTCTTGGCTATGGTTGCCAGTGGAAAAAGTACCATAACTCACATCGTCATTCTTCTCCTGATTTCTCTCTCTTACTTTATCTGGGGTATCATCCATCATCTCCTGGAAAAAGACCTTCGTCCTGAAGTTGTACTTGAATATCTGACCTTCAGCATCTTAGGAGCCGCTCTCGTCCTAGGGGTTCTGTTTTATCTTTGAACATGAAACTCATCAAAAGATCCATCGTCATCGTCCTCAGTCTTGTTATTTTCTTCGGTCTCACCAGAGTTATCCGTGCCCAGAACACTCATCTATCAGATTATCAGTATCAAGTCGACCAATATCGCAAAAATTATGCCGAGTACCAGAACTTTAAAAACGACTACAATGCCCATCCCACTCTAAATAATGAGCAGAAGGCAATCCTCTCAGCCAAGCAAACGATTATCACTAGGGAACTCGCCTGGGCCAGTTTTGTCTTGGTTCTCTCGGATACGATTAGTAATACGCTCGTCACTTACCCCCTGACTGATAAAGCCGTCGCTGACCTCGCTGCGATTGCTAAGTACCATTTCAACCAAGCCACTGTTGCCAACACCATTGTTACCCGGGCTGACCTCACTACCTTCACAAAAAACGAACTGAAGGTAACCGCCGGCCAACGTCTAGCTCTCACCCAAGCCCAGGTGGCCAGCAAACTAGCCCAACTCATCAAGTTTCAGGTCGACACCAAGACCGCCTACGACTTCATCTTTCCCAAACTCGATGCAGTAAAGGACGAGGTGGCGGTCAAAAACGGTCTCGACCAGATCCAAACACTCAGTGGGGAGATCAACGACCAGATTAGCGCCCTCGCCAAAAAAACGACCGATCTCAACGTTGACCAATTCAGCTCAGACCAATTTTATTCCGACAGCTCCGACACTCTGATACTAATTCGCGCCAACATTAACCGCCTGGTCAATGTCATTATTGATTTAGATACCAACTATGTTCGTCACTAAGGTCAAAGCCTTTTTGCTAAACCTCTATCCGGAGCTTGCACGTTTCCCCCGTTTTGCCCAGATCTCGACTACTATTGTTCCAGCTTTAACCCCACGGGTTAAAAAGATTATGCGTTGGGGTCTTCCCATCGGCACTATCGTCATTGTTCTGGTCTTGGGGATTAACATCGGCATGTTCCTTCTTGGTCTTTATCGACCAAAAGTGATTACTCCAACACCTATCGAAATTATTACGCCAACTGTCACCAGTACTTACCAGTCAAACTTCCTTCCTCTTCAGCGTTCCGTCCAAGATTTTAACCCTCAACTACCCGATCCATTGCCCCCGGTCTTCGATGAAAAAGTATCTCTTGAACCGATTACCGAACAATAATATTTTGTGCTAGAATGGCACTATGAAAACAAAAACCCAAGCCAGATTATCAAGAAAAGCCATCGATATGCCCATCATGCCCGAGCGGGAAACGGCGATGAATGTTAGTGTTGCCCCCAAAAAGTTCTTTGTTGTCCTTGCCTTGATCGTCTTACTTGGTGGTTTGCTGGTTCTCGGTGCCAAGAGGTACAAGAGCCTTATTGTTGTGGGTAAGATCAATGGTCGGCCCATCACTCGTTGGGAGTTGGAGGTAGCCCTAAATAAACGTTATGCGAAACAAACCTTCGATGATCTGACTAGCAATATGTTAATTCAGCAACTTGCCGCTGATAACAAGATTACCGTTTCCGATGCGGAAGTTAACAGGGAAATCGACGCTACCACCCAACGACTCGGTGGAAAAGAAGCCCTTCAAGCCACCCTCGACCGTATGGGCTACACCACCACTCGTTTTCAGGATGAAATGCGAGTCCAGGTCTTAGTTGCAAAACTTGCCAGTAAAGTCCTCAAAGTTGATGTTACCGACGACGAAGTCACCAAGTTCTTCAATGATAACAAGACATTGTTCCCCAAGAAGACTTTCGACGAGGTCAAAGGAGATATCAAACAGAATCTTCTCCAACAGAAGACCCAACAACAGTTTACAACCTGGTTTGCCGATCAAAAGAAAAAGGCAAATATCCAAAGCTATCTTTAGTCACTTAGGTTAACAATTACTGCCCAAATATGAGGAAGACTAAGGCGCCAAAGTCGGTTACTAAGCCAAGTAGGTTAGTTCCACTTCTCGGCATTGCCCTGATCCTCTCCCTTTCTATTCTTGCCTATGTCCGTTGGTTAAAAGGGCAGACTCAAACGACAGTTCAAAAGGTTGAAGCGCCCGCAACTATCGCTATTGCGGCTCCAATCTCGCTTCCAAAACCAATGCTCACTAGCCGGACTTCAGTTGAAGCCGCCATGCAAGCCCGAAGGAGCCGCCGGGACTTTTCCCCTGATAGTCTAAATATCAAACAAGTTGGCCAAATGCTTTGGGCGGCGCAGGGGGTTACTGCCGACTGGGGTGGGCGCACCGCGCCTTCCGCCAAGTCTGCCTATCCTCTCACTGTCTATTTAGTGGCCAGTCGGGTGGTCGATCTTGCCCCTGGTGTCTATCAGTACCTACCCGGTGAAAGGGAAGCAAAACATCAAATTCAATTAATTAAACAAGGTAATCTCCACGATACCCTCGGTACTGCCATCGGTCAAAACGCCGCCAAAGATCCACCAGCACTTATTCTCATCACTGGAAACATGGATAAAATGGCCAAGGCCTTCGATAACAAGAGAATCGATACTAATGTCTATCTCGAGGCTGGTCACGCCGCTGAAAATATGTATCTCGAAGCCGAGAGTCTGGGCCTGGGGATGGTCACTCTGGCCGGTTTTGATGAAACAAAAGTCAGACCTGTCATCGGCACCCCGGCAAATGAAACGATTATCTACGCCATCCCCCTGGGGATTCCCAAGCCCTAGTCGTTATGGAAGAAAAAAAGGAATATAAAACCCGGCCCCAAGAAGACTTCGATTTTCTAAAGACCTTACCGCCGGATCAGCAGAGATTGGTGCGGGATCTCGCCCATCAGCATGGGATCCTTTATGGAGACGCCTACGACCAGATGGTCAGACAAGAAGTTGATGATGCGATTCAGAGCCGGGGTAGCCAACACTCACCTTAAAGTTTTCGCCACTCCTTGATCTTGGCATGATGTCCCGATAGCAGAATTTCTGGCACCTTCCAACCATTATATTCTTCCGGCCTAGTGTACTGAGGATACTCAATTTGCCCCCCGGTTTGATATGACTCTTCCGTCAGCGATTCTTCATTTCCCAAGACCCCAGGCAGCAGCCTGACCACGCTATCTACCACTACCATCGCCGGCACCTCACCGCCGGTCAGGACATAAGCCCCGATCGAGATTACCTCGTCAGCAATGTGTTCGTGGACTCGATGGTCGATACCCTCATAATGGGGCGCGATGATAATCAAATGTTGCTCGTCTTTCAACTTCTCCGCTTTTTGCTGGTTATAAATCGGTCCTTTGGTATCCATCAAAATGACTTTAGTCTTCACGCCCCTTAATGCTTCGACTGCCAGGTCGACTACGTCGACCCGCATTACCATTCCCGGACCGCCTCCGTAGGGTGAGGCGTCCACACTTTTGTGCTTATCACTCGACCAATCGCGCAGATTGTGGATCTTTATCTCCACGACTCCCTTATCGGATGCCCTCTTGACGATGCTCCCAGAAAGTGGCGCAAACATTTCAGGGAAAATGGTCAAGATATCAATTTTCATGGTACATATATTATACTTAGACTATGAACGAAAAGAGAAAAGTCGCCGTTGTCATCATCCCTACTTATAATGAAGCCGATTCTATCAGCGAGATGATTGACTACCTTTTCGAGAAGACCTTACCGGGCATCAAGGACTGGGATATGAAGGTTTTGATCGTCGACGACACCTCCCCCGATGGCACCTACAAAGTCGTCCGGGAAAAGCAAAAGAAATACAAAAACCTTTTCCTTTCTCTCAGCAAAGAAAAAGCCGGCATTGGTGGCGCCTATGTTCGCGGTTTCAAATATGCTATGCAGGAACTACAGGCCGACGTGGTGATCGAGTTCGACGGCGATTTTCAACATCCTCCGGAGACCATCCCGGTAATGCTTCAGCAAATCGATAACGGTGCCGACTATGTCCTCGGCAGTCGGAAGATTCCCGGTGGCAGTAATCCCAAAGGCTGGGGCTTCAAGCGGGTCTTCTTCTCCGAGTTCGGGGGCTTCACCGCCAGGTTCGTCCTTTTCTTCCCTTTCAAGAACTTCTTCCGAATCACCGACCCCACTACTGGGCTTAAAGCCAGTCGTGTCAAAGGCTTCGTCGATACCATGGATCTGGATCACCTCTATAGTCGCTCTTTCGCCTACAAACTAGAGTTTCTTTTTAAGATGTTGGCCCTTGGCGCCAGGGTTAAGGAAATTCCTCTTCAGTTCGGCCTTCGGGAAAGCGGTGCTAGCAAAATTGAGCCGCAAACTGCCAAAGATATTCTTTTAACCGTTATCAAGTTACGCTGGCACGAGCCATTCGTTCAGAAATTTCTGAAATTCGGCACCGTTGGTTTTACCGGATATATCATCAACGCCGTCCTACTCCAGGTTGTTGCTAATACCACCCACGTCGAATGGTTAGCCTGGTTGGTCAGTACCGAATTTGCCATCATCAGCAACTTTACCCTAAACAATATCTGGACATTTAAGTCAGAAAAGATCACTGGTATTTGGATGCTAGTAAAAAAATTCCTTCAATTCAACTTCACTTCTGCCGGAGCACTTCTGATCCAAGTGGTCGCCGGCACGGTTGGGACATCCATTGTTGGTGCCAGCCGAAGACAGCTCTTACTGCCCTTCATCATTGTTTTCTTGGTTTTACCCTACAACTGGATCATGTACAACAAGGTCATTTGGAAGAAGAAATAGGTTTTAGAGATAAGGTGTCCAATCGGCGATCGGCGCCTGATTGTTAATCAGGAAATTCCAAGTAAAGATATAAATCGGGATAATTAGCAGGATAAGAATCCATCTAAATTCTTTCTTAACTATGATGTCCTTCCAACCGAGAATGACCAGCGGTGCGATCGGCAAAATATACCGACTGACGTCCCGATGAGCGATGAATAGGGTTGTCGCAAAAAAGATCCCGGCAAAAAAGGCCTCCGTCATTAATTTTTTTCTCCACAACCGAAACACCGCTAGGCCATAGATCAACCAGATCCAAATAATCTCCTCTAGCCAAAAGTCCCCGGTCCAAAACCTTCCCTTGGGTGTAAAAATCGAAAAAGGCGGCCAAAAGAGATGGAAGTTATCGCCGGAATGGAAATAGGCATAAAAATCTCCGGTTCGCAGTTTAAAGAAAGAGAACAGAAAGTAAACCGAAATGGGCATCAAGAAGAGTGGCCAGTAACCTAGCCATTTCTTCAGCTCTATTTTTCCTGACTTAACATTTTCGTAAACTATTGAAACACCGTAAGCGGCAAACAATAGTACCGCTGGACTTTTCGTTAACTGCGCCAGAACCCCCCAAATTCCTGCCCAAAAATATTTTTTCCTCTTAAACTGATACAGAGAGGCCAGTAAAAAGAAAATAAACCAGGTTTCCGGAGCACCGATACTTCTGACCGCCAGAAACCTAGCCGGTAGAACTAGCAATACTAAGACTAACCACATTGGTTTTTTTGCCAGTCCAAAATCTGATAAATATTTATAAAACATGCAAAACGCCAGGACCGACCCGACTAGCGTCACGAGAAGCATTGCCCTGGTGCCGGGTAAGCCAAAGTTAACTAAACGAATTAAGGCCGGGTAGAGTGGAAAATGGGCTGGGTAGTACTCAAGAGGCAGGGGATTGGAAAAAGATTTTGCGATCGCAGCTTTGTCATACCATGTCTTGGCAATGATCAGATAGTTAGGGCCATCAAAATTTTTCCAAATTGTCGGAAGTCCCCCCGAAAAGTCCAAACCCCAACCCGGAAGTGACTTTATTTTCAAGGAAAATGGGAGCCAAACAACCAAGGTCGCCAACAAAACCAAGAGAGCTATTTTGAGGTAGTTCTTCACCCTTTTAGTATATACTCTATTTCGATGGCTAAACTACTCAAGGAATTGTCGGTTTTTCTGCCATGTTATAACGAGGCGGAAAATCTCAGTAAAACTGTCAAAAACGTCACCGAAAATGCACCAAGAGTTGCCGGAAACTGGGAGTTGCTCCTGGTCAACGACGGTTCTAAAGATAATACTCTCGAAGTCGCCGAAAAACTCGCCGCCAAAGATAAACACATTCGCATTATCAACCATCCGGTGAACCGAGGTTATGGCGCCGCCTTGAAAAGCGGCCTTTATGGCGCCAAATACTCGTGGATCGCCTTTATCGACGCCGACGGTCAGTTCGATTTTTCTGAAATTGATACTTTCATCGACACCCAAGAAAAAACCGGTGCCGATCTGGTGATTGGTTACTACCGCAAACGCCAGGTCACCCGGCTGAGGAAGCTGAACTCTTTCGCTTGGCAGGTCGTTGTCTATTTTCTTTTTGGTCTAAGGATAAAAGACATCGACTGCGGCTTCAAACTGATCAGCAAAAACGTCATCGATAAACTAGAGAAGCTAGAAAGTGAACGCGGTGCTTTTATCAGCAGCGAGTTTCTCATCAAGGCCAAGAAACATAACTTTAAGATCGTTGAGATCCCGGTGCACCACTATCCCCGCAAGGCAGGGGAGGCAACCGGTGCCAAGTTAAATGTCATCATCAAGAGCTTTGTTGACCTCTTCAAACTATGGAAAAAATTAAGCTAAGAGTTGTTTCTCTCGTCAAAGAAAATCGACTGGAGTTCGTCCTCATCGCTTTAATCACCCTTCTTTGTTTGGTCCTTCGCCTCTACAAGATCGATCAGTTTATGACCTTTCTCGGTGACGAGGGGCGTGATGTCCGGGTGATTCAAAAACTTCTCTCCGGCCATCTCGTCTTTATTGGGCCGCAGACCAGTATCGGCAATATGTACCTCGGCCCACTCTACTACTATCTCGTCGCCCCCGCCCTAGCCATTACCAGTGGCAATCCTGTCGGTCCCGCCATCGAAGTTGCCCTTCTTGGCACACTCACCGTCATCTTGACCTGGCTAGTTGGTCGAACTTGGTTCGATAAGTGGACCGGACTCATCGCCGCTTTCCTCTTTACCATCTCCCCGGTCGCCATCATTTACTCCCGTTCTTCTTGGAATCCAAATCCGATGCCGCTGTTTGCCTTGCTTTCGATCTGGGGAATCTGGCAAACCTGGCACCAGCGCCGTTATGCCTACCTTTCTCTAATCGGCGTTTCTATGGCCTTTGCTCTCCAGATGCATTATCTCAGTTTACTCCTGATCCCGACTCTAGGTCTGTACTGGTTGCTCACTCTCAAATCAATTTGGAAAGACCAACCCCAAAAGAAATTATTTTTCCACCACTCAGTCATTGGCTTGGTCCTATTTTTATTCTTGATGTCACCTCTGGTGCTTTTCGATCTCAAACACAACTTTATGAACTTACACGCCTTTCAAGCCTTTTTTAGCGATCGCCAAACCACCGTCAACCTAAACCCAGTCAGGTCCGACCGTTTTCTGCCAATTCTATCTCAAGTCACCAGTGATATGGTCCTTAGTCGACAAGAACAATTCTCTCTGCCCATTGGCATTGCCCTTATCCTCGTTGCGCCCTTTTTGCTTTATCGACTCAAAAAACGCGGACCAATCTTCCTCCTTTTTACCTGGCTCTTCTTTGGCTTCCTCGGTCTTTCCGTTTATAAACAACATGTTTATGCCCACTACTACGGCTTTATCTATCCAGCCATCTATCTTTTCCTCGGGCTTGTGATTACCAAACTTTGGCGTCTGAAGCTCGTTGGCAAACTTCTTTCGGTTCTCATCTTAGGCTACCTTATCTACTTGGCTATTCTTTTCTCCCCCGTAAAAGATAACCCCAATAATCAACTGGCACGGACCCAAGAAATTGTCAGACTAATCATGAAAGAGTCGGGCAATCGACCCTTCAACTTTGGTTTGATTGCCAAACAAAACTATGACGAATCCTACCGATATTTCTTTGAGATCAACCACGCTCCAATGGTTAGAGGCGAAGATAAGATCACTGACCAACTCTTTGCTGTTTGCGAAGACGGCGATTCCTGCCACCCCTTGAATAACCCCGCCTATCAAATCGCCATTTTTGGTCCGGCCAAATTGGATAAGCAATGGAATATTTCCGGGGTGCGAATCTATCACCTACTTCATTCTCCGATAATAAAGTAACCGGAGTCTATATAATCAAGCCTAGATGACACCAAAACTTTCAATCATCATTCCTAACTACAACGAAAAAGAGAACCTCCAAGCTGGGGCGTTGACCCAAGTCAGTACCTACCTGAAGACAGTCACTTATCCGTGGGAAGTAATCATCTCAGATGATGGCAGCACTGATGGTAGTCGCGACTTAGTCGAAGTTTTTGCCAAAAAACACGACGGTTTTCGTCTCTTGAAAAATCCACACGGCGGTAAAGCAGCCGCAATTTTCGCCGGCGTTAAGGCTGCCAAAGGAGAAATCATTCTCTTTACCGATATGGATCAAAGTACGCCCATCAAGGAAGTCGAGAAGCTCCTTCCTTACTATGCTGAAGGCTACGACGTCGTCTTTGGTTCGCGCGGCACATCGCGGAAGGATTTTCCCATCGGTCGACAAATTACTTCCTGGGGCTTTCGCACCTTTCGTCAAGTTTTTTTACTGAGCCATGTTGCGGACACTCAGTGCGGCTTCAAGTCCTTCAAAGCAGAAGTGGCCAAGAAAGTATTCCCAAAACTTTCAGCCGTCTCTGGCGCTAAGAAAGTTGTCGGTTGGACCGTCTCCGCTTTTGATGTGGAATTGCTTTTTCTCGCCGAGAAAGCCGGCCATAAACTAAAAGAAGTCGACGTCAACTGGTCACAACAAGATATTAGTACTGGTAAGGGGAATAAACTCGTCAAGGAGTCTGTTGATATGCTCAAGCAAATCATCACTGTAAAAATCAATGATCTTAAAGGACTTTACGACTAAATCCAAAACTACTAAGCCGCTGTTACTTTTTCTTCTCGCGGTAGTTGTCTTTTTTGCCCTCCGCCTTCCATCGATCACTAGAATTCCGGTTTTCGTCGATGAAGCCATCTATATCAGATGGTCCCAAGTTATGCGGAACGAACCATCCCTTCGTTTTTTACCACTCTCCGATGGCAAACAACCATTATTTATGTGGGCGACCATGCCTTCGCTCAAGATTTTCCACGATCCATTGGTGGCAGGCAGGATGGTTTCAGTTTTTGCCGGTCTACTATCGTTCGCGGCAATCGCCTTTCTAGTCTATATCGTTACCAACAACCTTTTTCTGGCCGCTCTCTCAACCCTGATTTATGCTTTGCTGCCCTTTAGTGTCTTTTTTGATCGCCTTGCCCTTGCAGATAGTTTACTTTCAGCCTTCGGTCTTTGGTCACTCGGATTGGGGATCTTATTAGTTAAAAAAACTCGTCTCGACCTAGCCTTACTTTTGGGATTTGCTCTCGGCTTCGGTTTAATTACCAAATCACCAGCCATCTTTTTTTATCTCTGGCAACCCTTCCTATTTTTAGCTTTTTTTGACTTTAAATCCACACAAGTCAAGAAAAGATTGCTGAAATTACTTGGTGCTTGGTTAGTTGCCCTGATTATTTCCCAAGGCATCTACAACATCCTCCGTCTCGGCACGAATTTTAATCTGATCGGTACGCGCAATCAGGACTATCTCTTCTCGGTCTCCGAAGTCATCCGACATCCTTTGAATCCCTTGGTTGGAAATTTGAAGACTACAGCCAATTGGATCTGGTATTTATTGACACCACCCCTAATTCTGTGTCTTTTGTTCTCCCTCCTAGGTCGACATAAAAAGGCTTCTTTCTGGGTTGTCCTCCTCTGTCTAGTCACCCTCTTTGTCCAGGCCTTTGTTGCCAAGGTCTATACCAGCCGGTACATCTTGTTCGCCACCACCCCTCTTCTTCTGCCAATCGCCTTTGGCCTCTCGGATCTTGCCGATCGCTTCGACAACAAGAAGATATGGCTCTATCTGATCATTATTACCTGGCCGGTCACTCTTTCGTTCCTATTTATCGCCAAACCAACTTCAGCTAACCTGCCTTTTGATATGCGCAGTGGTTATCTCGAAGAGTGGACTGCCGGTTGGGGCCAAAAAGAGATCGCCAATTATCTACTTACCAGCCGACCTCCGGCGAGGAAAATCATCGTTGGTGCCGACGGCTTCTTTGGTACTCTTCCCGACGGCCTGCAGATCTACACTCAGGGTGACCCAAACATCACTGTCATTGGCGGCTCGCCTAACCTTACCTCCTTACCCGACTCTCTCACCAACTCTCTCAAGGACAAGAATAACCTCGTTTACCTTGTCGCCAACGCCTCCCGGGTCCATCTCTCCGCCGCCGATCTGGACAGACTTGTTCTTATCTCAAAATTCGACAAATCCACTCGTTTCGACGGTACTCACGAAAGCCTTCTCTTTTTTCAGGTCGTCCGCTAGGAACTAAGCTATAATTTTGTTGTGCTTTCACGCATCCTCAAATTCATCTTCCAGGCCAAATGGTATTTGCTCGTTATCGCGCTCACCATCCCTGCTTTTACCTCGCTTTTACGGCCAGGTTTTTTCCCCATGCATGACGACCTCCAGGCGATGCGTGTCTACCAAATGGAGCTTTGCTTTCGATCTGGCCAGTTCCCTTGTCGTTGGGTCCCAGATATGGGCTATCAATATGGTTATCCGCAGTTCGAGTACTATGGCCCGCTGCCCTACTATGTCATGACTGCCGGCCGCCTACTTGGTCTGCCTCTTTTTGACGCCGTTAAACTCGGTTTCATCCTGCCGCTCATCCTTGGCAACCTGACCATGTTTCTCCTCGCCTCCTCCTTATTTGGTAATTTTGGCGGGCTTCTTTCCGCAATCGCGTACGCTTACGTGCCCTATCGCGCCTCTGACCTATATTCTCGTGGGGCAATGGGAGAGACCTGGGCCTTCGTCTTCCTACCTTTGATTCTTTACGCCTTACTTGAACTGTTTAAAAAACCATCGTTCAAAAAGGCATCCCTCCTTGGAGTTTCCGTCGCCCTCCTTTTTGTCACCCATAATATCTCGACTCTTATTTTCATGCCGATGTTGGCACTAATTGCTCTGGTATTGCTGACTATTCACCAAGAGAAGACTAAATTTATTAAGTACGGCCTTATCGGAGTTATCTGGGCCATTCTCATCGCTGGCTCGTTCTTTCTACCGGTCCTTTTCGAAAAAGGCTATGCCCATACTGAGTCCTTGATTGAAGGTTACTTCAATTATCTGGCACATTTTGTTACTCTCAAACAACTTTTCTTTACTTCTTTCTGGGGTTATGGTTCCTCACAGGGGCCAACTTCTGACTTGTCATTTTTTCTCGGCCCAATACAACTCTTTCTTGTTGCAATTTCTCTGTTTGTCGCTTTTATCAACTCGATAAAAAGAAACTTTAAACCTTCAACCTTAATTGTCGTTTTGAGTTCAGTTCTTCTCCTTATTTCTCTTTTTATGACCCATCAAAAATCAACCTTTATCTGGCAATCAATCCCGATTTTGACCTATCTCCAATTTCCTTGGCGCTTTCTGGTTACCGCCGACTTTTTTCTTTGTCTCATCGTTGGTTATTTCCTTAGTTATCTCCAAAAAAGCTCAGCCAAGGTACTTTTGGTCATTTTTTCGTTCCTTCTTATCTTTTTTAACCTTTCGTATTTTCGTCCCAGAGAGTGGTACAACATTACCATTTGGGAAAAATTTTCCGGCCTTAATTGGGATAAGCAACTGACCATTAGTATCTTTGACTACCTGCCGATCTTTGCCAAGTTTCCTCCTGGCGATCCGGCCCCGCACTTTCCGACTAGCGACAATGGCAAAGTCAGCTTTTTAGACTACCAACACGACTCATCGGCTATCAAATTCAATACTCTTAGTTGGACGCCTTCCAAACTGACCCTGCCTCAGTTCGACTTCCCCGGTTGGGCCGTGAAGCTTGATGGCCGAACAATCCCACATAACCATAATAACGACCTTGGTCTGATCAGTTTTTCGATTCCCTCCGGTAAACACTCGGTCTCAGCTTACCTAGGGGATACTCCTGTAAGATTGGTTGGGGATATTCTTTCCCTAATCTTCCTTCCCTTAGCCTTAATTACTTTAGTCAAGAAAGAAAAAACAGATGCTTAAAAGAAACCTTGTTGTCATTCTTTTTGTCACCCTCGTCCTCGGTTGGCAACTTCTCCGTCCCGGCTACTACTCTATGCACGATGACTTGCAGGTGATGCGTCTTTTTGAAATTGACCGTTGTTTCCAAAACGGCCAAATCCCTTGTCGTTGGGTTCCCGACCTGGGACAGAACTACGGCCAGCCCCTTTTTAACTACTACTCAGCTTTTCCCTACTATCTTGGTGAGGCGTTCCACTTGCTCGGATTCACTTTTGTTGACACCGTCAAGCTCTTGTTTTTACTCTCGCTTTTTCTTTCCGGCTTATTTGTTTACTTACTTGCAGGAGAATTTATAAACGAAAACTCAGCCCTTATCACCGCACTTGTTTACCTAACTGCGCCGTATCACGCCGTCGATGTTTTTGTCAGAGGAGCGCTCTCCGAAAGTTGGGGCCTCGCCTTGGTCCCCCTCGTCCTGTTCGCTATCGTTAGAGTTTGTCGTCAGCCAAAGACTAGTAACGCTGTCATCCTCTCCCTCTCGACGGCGGCGCTTCTTACCACCCATAACATTACTGTTCTCATCAGTATGCCCATCATTTTGGTACTAAGTCTTTATTTTTTCATCACCAACAAAAACAAGCGAAAACAGCTCGTGTTTCTAATTCCGGCTGGTCTGCTCGGGGTTGGTCTAGCCGCCTTTTTTCTCTTTCCGGTTTTACTTGAACAATCATATATTCAAACCAAGTTTCTCGTGACCGATTACTTTGATTTCCGCGCCCACTTTGTCACCTTCGGTCAGTTGTTTACCAAACTTACCTGGGGTTATGGTCCGTCGCGTTTTAACTCTTATCAATACCCTCAAACCCTTTCTTTCTTCATCGGGATACTACCGGCCATTGTCTTGTTCATCACCCCGTTGATCGTATTTCTCAATCTGAAGAAGGTAAAAGACAAAGTTGTTCTATTTTCCTTACTCTATTTCCTGGCCGTAATCACCATCTTCATGGTTCACCCCCGCTCCGTCTTTATTTGGGAAAAAATCGAGACCTTAAAATTTGTTCAGTTCCCTTGGAGATTCTTGGGGCCATTTTCACTTCTTGTCTCGTTGTTGGCCGGACTTGGTCTGAACCAACTCCAACTCGACCGGGAAAATGAAATTAAGGTCGTCTCCTTTCTGATCGCCTTTCTGATTGCCGCTAATTTTGTGTACTTTAGATTTGAAAAGTACTTCCCGACGCTAACCGATACGTTAAAACTCTCCGGGCAACAGTACGACGATCAAATCAAAGGAGCCTTGTTGGATTACCTGCCATCAACAGTAAAAGTGATTCCAAACTCCAAAGCCCTATCTTCCCCCCAAGCCCTTTCGGGTGTAGTTAGTACCAATTACTTTGATAAACGTAGTAACTACTTCAGTAGTGAGTTCGATATCCTAAGCGACAATGCCGAAGTTAGATTTCCGGTGATGGATTTCCCGGGTTGGACCCTCTACCAAAATCGAAGCAGCATCCCGATCAAGTTCGATAATAATAATGACTACGGCCTGATTACGGTCAAACTCAATAAAGGTCATCAACTGATCCAAGCCTTCTTCGAAGACACCCCACTTCGAATAGTCTCAAATGTCATCACCATCGGTTCCGGCCTTTTGCTGACTCTTTGGCTTGTTATTGTCAATCAAAAGAACAATGAAGACTAAACTCATATCTCTTGTCGTTCTTATTATTCTGATTTTTCCGACCTTCAGTTTTTTTCTTTCCGACAAAATGTATACCTTCAATGATGAGACTCAAATCGGCAACCTCTACCATTACTTCAAAACGATCGATCTGGGTCAATTTCCTCCCCGCTGGGCGGCTGACATGCACTTTGAATATGGTTCACCCTTTCCTAGTTTTAACTATCAACTGCCATACTACTTAGGCTACCTCGGCCATCTTCTTAAACTTCCCAACACCGTCATTTTTAAATATCTGCTCGTCCTCTCGGTGGTAACCGGAGCGACCGGTATGTTTTTTGCAGGCATTACTATTACCGGATCAGAACTTTTTTCTATTTTCGCCGCCGTTCTCTACACTTATACCCCATATCAATCAATTGATCACTTTATTCGTGGCTCTCTTGGTGAGGTTTATGCCCTTGCCCTGTTTCCTTGGATTTATCTGGTCGGCGTCTCGATACTAAAAAAAGACCGTCCGACTAAAGTCTGGTTCCTAGGTTTTCTTCTTGCCCTTCTAATTCTTTCTCACCAACCGGCGGCTCTAGTTGCCCTCCCATTTTTTCTCATCATTTTCATCTCCGTCGCTTTTTTCTCAGGCCAAGCCGCGGTCATCTTCTCGTACTTGAAATCAGTCCTGGTTGCCCTATTGCTTTCCGCCTACTACTGGATACCAGTGATCTTTGAAAAAAAGTTTGTCGGCGCTACTGGGCCGTTCAAGTACATTGATCAATTTCCGTTTTTGAAACAGTTGATCTACTCGCCTTGGAAATACGCCGGAGCCTCCCCGTTCTCCACCGATACTTTTTCTTTTCAAATCGGTGTGGTCAACTTGCTGATCCTCGCCCTTTCATTTATTTACCTAGGTTACGGTTTTCTCAGAAGACAAGAGACCACCATTGAAATCTGGCTTTTTCGGTTCACTTTCGTGATGACCTTGGTCGCCATTTTTCTAATGAACATTCGTTCTGACTTTGTCTGGCGTTCGTTCGGGCTGCTCCAACAAATTCAATTCCCCTGGCGCCTGCTAATGTTCACCACCTGGTTTACTCCGTTCCTTTTTCTCTTGGTTGTAAAAGACTTTCCGTTGAAGTGGACGAGGCCCGTTGCCATAGTTCTGATCGTAGCAGTCGTCGCGGTCAACGTCGGTTATTTCCGACCTGGCAAAGTCACCAGTCGAAATGATAACTACTATCAAAGGATGTTACTTCCCCGTTCGATTTTGAAACCAGGTGAAACCGTTTCCGCCGATTACCTCAATTTTGCCGAGGACTACGCTCCCCTACCCAAAGACGCCACTCGTCCCAAAGCTCTTCCGTCGGCAAAACTAACCCCGTTACTGAAAACTACCAAAATTGAAGTTGTCAAAACCAACCCCTTTGCTTATGTTGCCAAAGTCGAGAATACTGCTTCCGAGATCCTAACTTTCAATACCTTTTACTACCCTGGCTGGCAAGTAATGGTCGACAACTTCCAGACACAGATCAAGAAAAACGATCTCGGTGCTATTACCTTTAGGGTCACTCCGGGAAAGCACTCGATCTCCATTTCCTTCACCGACACCTCATTGCGCTTGTTTTCCAATATAATTTCGCTAAGCACCCTCACCCTTACTTCACTTTATCTTGCTTATTATTTAGTTCTGAAACGTGTTACCTCAACAACCTGAAGCTCAAACACCACTCGAGTCAGCGATCGACGTCGCCGAGATTAAACACCGCTCAGTAAAAGGCGTTGCCGCCTTGATCTCCCGTACTTTTGTGGTTCAGTTGATTTCTTTTGCCGCCACTTTCGGATTAACCGTTTTTCTTGACCCGAGTATTTACGGAATCTTTTTCTTGGTTTCTGCCGTGGTCAATTTTCTAGCTTATTTCTCGGACATCGGTTTAGCGGCCGCCCTGGTTCAAAAAAAGGAGAAAATCACCGACCAGGATCTGGCCACCACCTTTACTGTTCAGCAGGGGATTGTCATTACCCTTTTAGTTCTTCTCTTCTTTGCCACACCTTTCATTAGGTCAAATTATCATCTGAACACCGCTGGTATCTATCTGATGTGGTCCCTCGGGATCTCGCTTTTCTTAAGTTCTCTAAAAACTATTCCTTCGATTCTTCTCGAACGGGAACTTCGATTCAACAAACTCGTCATCCCCCAAATCGCTGAAACCACCGTTTTTAATCTGGTAGCTGTTTTTTTTGCTTGGCGTGGTTACGGGATCACCTCCTTTACCTTGGCTGTTCTGGCCCGTGGTCTGACCGGCCTTGTTCTTGTCTACTTGATCTTCCCCTGGAAACCAAGGCTAGGCTTTAGTAGGGACTCACTTAGAAATCTCCTAAGGTTCGGCCTGCCCTTTCAAGCCAACACCTTTTTGGCCGTTATCAAAGATGACGGTATGACCGTGGTCCTGGGCAAACTCGTCGGCGCCGAAGGTTTAGGCTACCTTGGTTGGGCCAGTCGCTGGGCCGGACTGCCTTTACGCATTTTTATGGATAACGTCACCAAGGTTGCCTTCCCGGCCTTTTCCCGGCTTCAGCACGATAAGGAGAGATTGGCCAAAGCGATTGAAATGAGTTTGAAGTACCTTACCTTATCCACTTTTCCAATTCTCATCGGCATGGCCATGTTGGCGAATCCTTTGGTTCACATCATCCCTCGCTATCTCAAGTGGCTGCCGGCTCTCATTCCGCTTTATTTTTATGTTTACAACTCTGCCTGGGCCTGCGTCTCCACCAGTCTGACCAATACCCTGAATGCTTTGGGAAAGATCAAAACCACCTTCAAACTTATGGTGATGTGGGTTGTCTTGACCTGGCTTTTCATGCCAACCCTAGGGTTGTACAAAGGTTACCTGGGGGTCAGTCTAGCAGTTGGATTGATCGCCACATCTTCAATAGTTACAGTAATAGCTGTCAGAAGACACATCCGGTTTTCTCTCTCCGCCGCCTTCAGAACTTCCATCATTTCATCCCTCGCTATGCTGGTGTTCCTGGTCGCAGTGAGCCGGTTTGCCTCCAATATTCTCGCCGTTGGTGCGATCGCCGTGTCTTCAGGACTGGTCTATCTCTTTACGGTCTACTTGCTTGAGGGCAAGGAGTTTATGAAGGTTACCTTAAGTTACTTCAAATCCGGTAATGTGTAAAAAAATATTTTTTTTATTATCTCTTTTATTAGCTACTAGCTACTTTCTACTAGCTACTCCAATTTTTGCTCTCGATCGTCCCCACTTTGTTTCTTTTACCAATCCGGTGAGGGGTGTCGAAGGAGGATCGTCACCCATTCAAACTCCTCTCGATCTCCCCAAGTATCAATACCAAGTGGCCAAAGAAAATAAATTTCCCGTTGACTGGCTCTTACGTTATGATGCGATAAACAATGCCACTATCTCAGGCTACTTCAAAACCATTAGTGCCACCGACAGTAGTCAAACACTTGGTGCCTTACTTGAAATCACCCCAAAGCTAACCGCTGCCGCTGGAGTCGATTACCCGGAGGGGGAATATATGTCGCAGGCCAATCGGATCTTTCTATCCGGCTACAGCCAACCCGACCGTCTCAAACTTCTCGATACTTACATGAAACTTTTTTACGATACCTTTGGTTACTTTCCAAAAGTTGTCGGAGCCTGGCATCTAGACGCATATTCGCTTGAATATTTAAGCAAGCATTATTCTGTCGTAAGCGCCGTTATTTGTGACGAGCAATATACCACTGACCGTTATCGACTGTGGGGCGGGTACCTAGGCAGTCCATATTTTCCGAGTAAGTATAACTTCCTCGTGCCGGCCGTCGGTAAAGACGACCGCGTTGATATCGTCCTAACCAAGTGGGCACAACGCGACCCCTTCAATTTTTACGGTACCGGTGGGGAAAGTAACTTCTCTACTCAAGTTAACGACTACACTTCACAAGGACTAAATACGAATTACTTCAGCAACCTACTGGGAATATATTCCGGTGGCGATTTTAATGAATTTACCCAGACCAATATCGGGCTTGAAAACGACTACAGTCTCCCTCAGTTCAAAAAGGAAATCAAAGCCTCCTATCAAGCACTCCTGGCCAATGAAGGGAAATATGACCTCCGATTTGTTTCTTCAGTCGAATTTGCCAATTTTATGCAGACGCGCTACTCTTTCACCAACCCGGCCTATTTTTTTAAGACCAACGATACTACCAACCGAAAACCGGGCACTATTTATTGGTATCAAAACCCCTTCTATCGCCTAGGTATTAGAAGCCTAAATGGAAAAAACGAAATCATTGACTTCCGGATCTACAACTCAAAAGAAGCCGAAGAATACTACTTAACCAGGAATACCAGTCGGACTCTTTATTCCGAGGTCTTCGCCGAAGTTGACTCAGTCAAATATAAAGACTCGGCAGTTCCCCTTGAAATAAATCTCGATCACGCCTCAATTAGCACCGATCACTGGCAGGTGATTTTCAAAGAAGGGGATAAAGAACTTCGTCTGGAACCAAACCAAATAATTTTCAAGAACTTTTCCGCACCCGATATAAAAAGTGAACAGTTCCACTCGGAAAAGACTAACGGTTTGGTCACCTGGAAACTTGTTCCCCATGTTCCGTTCTCCGGGAGTCGCGTCGTTTTGTCTTCGGTCTTGTTTCTACTGCTTATTCTATCCGGTATTCTTTTTCTTAAGTCCAAAAAACATAAAGCTATTTTTACCCTTGGTCTTTTGGTAGGATTCGTCACCCTGACCACTGTATTTAGAAGTGGGTTCGTCTATCTTTATGGTCTGGGCCTCTGGGGTCCCAACGGCCACGATGCCGTTTTTCACCTTTCTCTTGCCGAACATTTCAAAAGTATGCTTTTGAATTTGAACCACCCCCAGATCAGTGGTTTATTGTTAAAAAATTATCATTTTGGCTATGACTGGCTCGCCGGATTGATTGCAAAACTCACCGGTCTATCATCTGTGGATCTTTACTTCAGAATTATTCCGATTCTGATCATCGTTTTTCTTGTCTACTTCATTATTAAGTTATTAAGCATTTGGCGTTTTTCGTCTTTCGAGGTTTCTCTAGCTCTGATATTGGTCTTTATTTCCGGATCGGCTGGTTTTATCCCAGGCATCTTCATGGGAAAGGGGCTGTTTTGGGGCGAATCGGCCTTCTGGGCCAACCAGTCAGTCTCCATCCTCCTCAATCCACCCTTTGCCCTCTCAATCTTGGGGTTGATCACTTTCTTGGTTTTTCTTGAAAAACACCCCCACCGTCTTTCCCTTAAGGAATTGATTCTTCTTTCATTACTTGGCGGGGTTCTAGTCCAGATCAAAATCTACGCCTTTTTACTTCTTGTCGGTGCCTTGTTACTACGTCGGAAAATTAAGCTTTTCCTCGCCGTCTCATTAGTTGGCTTATTATTCATTCTTCCAAGTTTGGGTCTTAAAAGTACGCCGTTCGTCTTTAGTCCTTTCTGGTTCGCCAGAAGTATGTTTGAATCATTTGATCGCCTTTACTGGCCGACCCTCGCCCGCGCCTGGCAGGTTTACGAAAATAATGGCGTGGTACTTAAGCTTGTTTTAATCAATCTTTTTGCCGTCGCAGTCTTCATCGCTGGAAATTTATATGTCAGGTTGATTGGTCTTTATAAAGCGATCTTTGGAATGGATTTCTCCATCAGTCAACAAATTATCCGGGTTATCATTTTCCTTGGTTTGATCATCCCGCTTTTGTTTATTCAGAAGGTTAATCCCTGGAATACGATCCAGTTTATGTACTATTCTCTTTTCTTCCTCTCAATTTTTACCGCCAAGCAGGTCGGCGAGTGGTGCGGTAAGACTAAAAACCGGCTTCTACTTTTTCTAGTCTTTGCCACTACAATCATTTTGTCACTGCCGACCACAATCGGCACCTTGGGTGATTATCTAACCTCCCAGTCTGCCAGTCGAGTCAGTCTCACCGAACTCCACGCCCTCGATGCCCTGCGACGTTCCCCGGCTGGGGTGGTCGTTTCCCCCTTAACTTATTCACGCCACCTCCATTCTCTTCCTGACCCCAGGCCACTCTACGCTTACGCCTCCACCGCCTACATTTCTGCCCTTTCCAGTCAACCGGAGTACCTAAGTGATACCATCAACCTCGATATTACTGGATTCACATACCAAGATAGGGTAAAAAACGTCATCCGCCTTTACCAAACCCGCGACCCAATCTGGGTAAAAGAGTTTTTGCAAACAAACCAGATCAAATACGTCTATGAAACCCCGTTCGATATTTTAAAGATTCGACTGGAGGATGCCTGTCTCGCTAAAATCTTTGACTCAGGGGAGATAAATATATATAAGTATTCTTGCCATGACTAAATCAAAAATCTCGGCTGTTATTACCACCTGGAATGAAGCTGCCAACCTTGACGAATGTCTATCTACCCTCGATTTCGTTGACGAAATCGTGGTTGTGGACATGGAAAGCACCGACACTACGGTCAAGATAGCAAAAACTTACACTGACAAGGTTTACCACACTCCTTACACCGGTTATGTTGAGCCTGCCAGAAATTATTCGATCGGCAAGGCGACAGGCAACTGGATCCTGATTGTCGATGCCGACGAAAGAATCCCTCATACTCTTGCCAAAAAACTTGTTGAGATTGCTGAAAACGACTCAGCCGACTTCGTTAGAATCCCAAGGAAAAACATGGTTTTTGGTCAGTGGTTAAAGTACTCTCGTTGGTGGCCGGATTACAATATCCGTTTTTTCAAAAAAGGCTATGTCACCTGGCAGGATGCGATTCATTCAGTTCCAATCACAGAAGGGGAGGGGGTCAACTTGGAAGCCGAGTCTGAGTATGCTCTGGTTCACCACCACTACCGCACCATTGATGAATACGTTACCCGCATGATGCGCTATACCAACCAGCAAAGTAAAGAATTGGTTGAAGCAGGGTACCAATTTTCACTTTCTGACCTAGCCAGTAAGCCGATCGGGGAGTTTCTCTCCCGTTTTTTTGCCGGTGAAGGATACAAAGACGGCCTTCACGGGCTGACGCTTGCCTTACTGCAATCTTTCTCAATGCTCGTCGTTTATCTGAAAGTTTGGCAAGAAGAAGGCTTCGCCCCTCAAAAAGAGGTCCTCAACTCTCTTTCATTTAGAAAGTTGATTGGTGAGAAATTCAATGAATTAAAGTACTGGCTATATACCATCAAGATCCACCTGACTTCAAAAAAGAGTGAGAAATTCATCTTGAGAGTCAGACGGAAACTTAATCTCTAACTTTCATGAGAATCGCTTTCATTACTCTCCACTACAAGAATCTCGACGATACTCTCTCTCTTCTCAAATCCCTTTCCAAAGTCGAAATTCCAAAAAATATTACGATGAGCGTTTATGTTGTCGACAACGAGGGCTCGAAGGAACTCAGAGAAACAGTCTCCACAAAATTCAAAGAAACAATTTTAATCGAGACAGGAGATAACCTCGGCTTTGCTGGGGGTAATAATTTGGGTTTAAAAAAAGCCATCACTGCTGGTAATGAAATTTTGGTTACTATCAACAATGACACCATTGTTGATAGAGATTTCCTTAAACAAATAATAAACAGTCCTATTAGTGACCCCACTACTGGAGTAGTCGGTGGCCTGATTTATTTTGCCCCGGGCTTCGAGTTCAAAAAACACTATCAAAAAGAAGAACTTGGTAAGGTTATTTGGTACGCGGGTGGTGTTTTTGATCAGGAGAATGTTCTTGGCAGTAACGGGCACGTCGACGAAGTAGATGAAGGACAGTTTGACAAAATTGAAGAAACTGATTTCGTTACCGGCGCCCTCCTGATCACGAGAGCTGATGTCCTGAAAAAAGTGGGCTTATTTGACGATAAATATTTTATGTACCTTGAAGATGTCGATCTTTCTCACCGCATCCGGTTAGCCGGTTACCACATTCTCTTTGACCCGAAAATTCAGATCTGGCACAAAGTTGCTCAAAGCTCGGGAATCGGCTCATCCTTAAATGACTACTTTATTACTCGAAACAGACTTTATTTTGGCTTTAAATACGCGAGTTTCCGCACCCAGTTTGCTCTCTTTAGGGAAGCCATTAGAAAACTGTTCACTGGTTCACCCGCCCAAAAAAATGCCATTAGGGACTTCTTTACTCTAAAATTAGGTAAAGGAACCTATCTATGAAAAAACTAAGTGTCATTATTCTCGGCCAAAATGTCGAGACAGAGATCATTCCAGCCTTCAGAACTTCTCAGTTTGCTGACGAAATCATTTTTGTCGACACCTCTACCGGTTCGACCGACAAAACACTTTCACTTGCGAGAAAATATGCTCATAAAATCGTCAGGAGTGAAAGTTATAACTTTGCCAATTGGCGAAACGATGGCGCTAAGGCCGCTACTGGAGAATGGCTTCTCTATCTGGACTCTGACGAAAGAATTACCCCCCGACTAGCTCAGGAAATCATCACTACGATCAATCACCCGGACTTTGTAGCCTACACCATCAGTCGCTATGAAGTCTTTCTGGGAAAACATCTCAACCACTGGCCAGATCCCAGGGTTCTGCGCCTGATGAAAAGATTATCCCTCAAAGGGTGGCAGGGAAAACTCCATGAGCAACCGAGCATCGAAGGGAGAGTTGGTGAACTAAAACAACAATTGGTTCACCTGTCTCACAAGAATATTGATGAAAAATTAATCGGCACCATAAGGTGGTCGCGTTTGGAGGCGGAGATGCTGATGAAGAGTGGCCACCCCCCGATGAAGGGTTGGCGCTTCGCCAGGATCATGCTGACTGAGTTTTGGGATAGGTTTGTCAAACAACGCTTATTTCTCGATGGGACTGAGGGCTGGATTGAAGTAATTTATCAAATGTTCTCTCGTTTCATGACCTATGAGAGGTTGTGGGAGATGCAGAGAAAACCAAGTCTAAAAGAAACTTACGAAAACATCGATAAAAAGATTCTTGAAGATCAGGAAAAGACAAAATGAAAAAGGCTCTAATCTACGATCCTTATCTTGATACCATGGGAGGGGGAGAACGCTATGCCTTAACCTTTGCCAGAGTTCTCGCCGACAACGGCTACGACGTGGACGTTGCTTGGTCCGACAAAACAATCAAACAACAAGCCGCATCACGTTTCAATCTAGACTTAACAAAAATCGAAATTAATCCAAGCGCCTTCGAAGATCTAACACTTTCGTCCGGGCTAATTAAACGCTTTCGTCGGACAAAACTATATGACCTAACTTTTTGGGTCAGCGACGGCAGTCTCCCTTTTCTGTTCAGTCGGAAGAACCTAATTCATTTTCAGGTTCCCTTTACCAATATCGGTGGAACAGCGTTAAACAATCTTCTCAAATCCACTTTAGCTACGAAATTTATTTTTAACTCCGTTTTTACCTCCAAAATTATTATGCAACAACTCCCACTTATTTCCAGTACGGTTCTATACCCACCAATCGATACAGATAGTTTTACCGCTGGAAAAAAAGAAAATATTATTCTTTCCGTCGCTCGTTTCGACTCACCCTCACACGCCAAGAGACATGACATTCTCATCGATATCTTTATAAAGCTCCATGAAAAAAACAAAACCTTTCACCTGATTTTAGCTGGTGGTCTGAAAGGTGGAGAAGAGTTCATTAAATCACTAAAAGACAAAGCCGGCAAGTTACCAGTCGAATTTATCCCTAACCCAGACTTTGACAAACTAAAGGAACTATATGCCAAAGCAAAAATCTTCTGGCACACTGCCGGTTACAGTATCGACGAGGTCGCCGAGCCGGAGAAGGTCGAACATTTTGGTATTACCACCGTCGAGGCGATGTCGGCAGGCGCCGTTCCGGTTGTCATAAATAAGGGTGGTCAGCGGGAAATTATCACCGGCGAATCTGGCTACCTTTGTGACTCGATTGAAGAAATGACGCAATCAACCCTTTCACTAATAGACTCTCCCCAGAAATTAAAATTAATGTCGGAAAAGGCTGTCGATAGATCCAAGGCGTTTTCAGTCAGTGTTTTTGAAAAAAAGATAATCTCGATAATTTCATGACTATCGTAAAAATTTTCCAAAAATATTTTTGGATAATAGCTTTGGTAGCTTTTGCCATCTCGAAATTCATCCCCTTTATTTTCAAGGGCAACGTTCCTGTTGCCTTCGATTTGTTTCTCGGTGGCTACTATCCATGGCTTTCAGATAAGTGGGGCTTTCCCGTCGGGGTTCCCGTCAAAAATCCGGCCTTATCAGACGTCGTTTCCCAGATCTATCCGTGGATCTCGCTTGCGCGCGATCAGGTTTTTTCGGGACATTTCCCGCTATGGAACCCAACCTCGTTAATGGGTTACCCTTTCTTGGCAAATTTCCAGACAGGCATCTTTTATCCAACCTCTTTCATTTTGTTTTTAGGGAAGTTGCCACAAATGCGGACACTTCAGCTATTTATCCAACAACTCCTAGGTCTATTTTTTATGTTCATCTATTTACGTTCGCGCAAGATATCGTTAATTGGTTCGTTTGTTGGTTCTGTCATCTATAACACCGCCGGTCATATCACCGTTGATTTTGAGTTAAGTCTTGGCAGTCGGGCAGTCATCTGGCTGCCACTCGCGCTGTATCTTATCGACCGATTTTTTAAAGAAAATAATTTCTGGCTACTTCTGCTCTTGGCGTTGAGTGAGTATTCCATGGTCACTGCTGGTCAAATCCAGGTCCTGATTTTTACTAACCTGATAATTCTCACCGTGATTGTGTTCGAATTCAGGAAAAAATTCATTTCTGTTCTTTGGATACTGTCATCGCTGCTTTTAGGAACCTTAATTGCTTCCCCACAGCTGATTCCGACGGCAGAACTTTTTTTTCACTCAGTCCGCCTCAATGACCCGCATATGCAACAACTTAACAATGGCATTTTGCCTTGGAAGCATCTGCTCACTTTGTTCGTCGGACCTGACATATTTGGAAATCCGTCAACTGGGAATTATTTTGGTTTTTGGGACTATCTCGAATCAGTTGGTTACCTCGGTATCATCTCTAGTCTCTTTGTTTACTTATCCTTTCTTACAAAGGGCAATCGTTGGCTCAAGGTCGGTCTTATTGTCAGTCTTTTGTTTGCCTTCACAAATCCAATAGCCACCATTCCATATCGTTTTAGCATCCCTCTTTTAAATACCTCCGCCGCCTCTAGAGTTCTTTACCCCATGAACTTTTTTTTGACCATGCTCGCAGTTTCTGGAATCGAGAGCCTTTACACCAGGAAGTACTCACTCAAACAATTGTTAATTCCAGTTGCGACAATGTTATTGATCACAACAGTCCTTATCTCAGGTCATCTTGCGTTCGCCAGGCAGCCATTTAACACTCTTTTTAATACCGATGCTCTCAAGGCGGGCACGAGTTTGAGAAACTTGATACTTCCATTGTTATTCTTCTTCTCCGGAGTCATCGGGATCTACTTCGCGACAATTTTTCCAAAAGCAACGAAGCCGACTTTGGTCATCCTATCGCTCTTGATTTGTGCCGACTTGCTCAGGTTTCACTACAAGTACAACTCATATATTAATCAAAATCTAATTTTTCCTCCCACTCCCGTAACACAGTTTCTCCAAACACATCCTGGACGATTTATTACCACCTCCTCGGAGGTCTTGCCATCAAACTCCTGGACAACCTACCATCTAAGCTCAATGTTAGGATATGAAAACTTAGCTCCAGCAACTATCGCCGGATATTTTGCCACCATGAATACCGGTACTCCGACGACAACCAGTAGTGAAAGATATTTGGACTCGGTGAAAAATTACTCATCTCCTTTGCTTGACTTCGCCGGCGTGAAATATATTGTCACCTTAAAACGAGACAAAATTAGAAAGATTGACCCAAACGGATACTTGCGTGACGACAGCATTAACCCAAAGAAATTTACCCCTGTTTTCACTGATCGAGCCGTGGTCGTTTTGGAAAATACTTCCCATGTGAGCCAGTCCTACTTAAACTACAACCCCATAACTACCAAAGACGATCGAGACACCCTCACCAAAATGCTGGTAAATCAGGAGGCGATGTCATTATTTACCTCAGATAAACTACTTAATTCCTACCACGATAAACTTTCTCCTGAGCCAGTTTCCCTAACCCAAAACATCGCGGGGGATTTTGTAGGTACGTTTAGAGCCAAACGCAACGCCATTCTCAACATTGTCAACACAAACTATCCTGGTTGGATTGCGAAAATTGACAGAAAACCTGTCAAAGTTATCAGAACAAATTTTCTTTTTTTGGGCATTGAGGTTACCCCGGGGGAACATTCTCTGGAACTCCAATTCAGACCAGTATCGTTCTATTACAGTTTAATTATCAGTGCCATTTCATTCATCACCTTATTCATGATTGTCATCTACAAAGAAGTTATCAGAAAGCCCGTTACCGTCTAATCAGTCCAAAACTACCACTAGAAACTACCACCGCGCCTTTGTCTTTAGTTGGCAGATCCACAATGGTATACAAATGTCCTCGTGGGCTTGTGTCCGGAACCCGTCCTCTCCAACTAAATAGATAATCGAACCCATTATTAAGTCCAAGAGGCATGTCATATGAAATATTAAAATACTGATCCTGCCTTTGGGCTACTAGGTAATCAACAATTCGTAGTTTATCCGACAGAGTCCTGTTTGAAGGGACCGCCCCTGTGTAAAGTTGGTTAATTAACAACAAAATAATAACCAGATATGCCAGTGGTTTGATTTTTGATATTAATGCCGCGAAAATTAAAGGTAATAGAGCAGCTGCCACCCCAAAATAATATTCCGGTAAATTCCCCCTGTACTTGTAGAGTAGCACCGCAGGCAGGAATAACCAGCAAACCGTGAGCAACTTAAATCTTCTGTCATGTCCAATCCAAATCCATGCCGCTACCAAGCATAAAAACGCCAACAGCCTATCTATTAAGTATCTCCAGTCACTGTCCCACCCAGTTAGATTAAACACCATCCAAGATTTCCACCAAACTCGGAAAAAATTGGCTCTATCCCAAAGCATTGAAGAACCAACAGTCGTAAACTCCACCGCCTTTCCTACGTTCAAAAAATTGTGCCGCAGATCGAAGATAAATAAGGGCAAGAACCAAACAAGGTAAGCGATAACTAGTTGCCACACTTCCCTCAAAGAAGGCCTCTTTTTTGCCAATACGATCCCGATCAAAACGAGAATAGTGAGTACTCCGTTGGCGACATTAAAGTTTACTGCCAAGCCCGCCAAAGCCACTGGCCAGATCCATCTAATTCTTCCCTCCATTGCCCGATAGATTAGATAAAAACCAATTATCGCGAATAACGGTTCATACATTGCATTCCAAATCACCATTTGTCCCGATAAGGCATAGATTACCGCCGCCAAGATACCGGCTGTTGAATTCCACAGCCTCTTTCCAACGAGGTAATAAATCGATACAGTCAAAGCCGTTACAAAAACGCCTAAGCCCATTCCGCTTTCCGGATGGCCTCCGGAAACCAAAAAGAAGGGTAGAAGCAGGTAATAGTGGTATGGCCCGACAAAAAAACCATTTTCACTCGCCACCCTCGGCCCAATCAGTGTGAATTTATGCTGATTAATCACGTCAGCCACAACCTGAGCATCTCTTTCCTGATCCCAATCAAATTGATATCCCAACTTCCACCAACCGAAAAGTTTTAGTCCCACCGCCAACACTACCAAGCTACAGATAACTAGTATCTCACTTCTTCTTAAACCCATAGATAACTAAGCTTACTAAACTTAACAAGGAAATCAAATCAGCCAACCTTTCAACCCTCGTCCTAGTCGGTCCAACCGCCACCACATGTTTTCCCTCCGCCAAGTCGATCTCAATCAAACCAGTACTTGAGGGTCGGGCCTTTACTATCGCCCCATCAACTTTTATTTCCCGACTCGGGTAATAAAACCTATTTAACTCTACTGTCGCACCATTGGCTAAGATAACGCTTTCAGAATCATCATTTCCAGATGACTCGAATTCGAGGATCGCCTTATTTTGCGCGATTAAAGTTTTTGGTTTTGTGTAGACATTTGTTTTCGCCCAGACCGGTAAACTTTCTCCAGCGATATCAGTAGGGCCATTAAAAAGCGCGGAGTTATTAATATAATTGACGTCGGTATATCTAAGTCTCTCCCAACTTCTCAAATAATTTCTATTTGCAAAAATTGCAAATATCAAAATTAAGATCATCAAAATCCGAGGCAGCCTCTCGCTTAGATAAGCCCCCATAACGCTTATCACCACCATCACCAAAATCAGAATCCTCCATGGAAACTGTATCTGCTGAACCAGCGGAAATACTTTCCAGATGAAATCTGAAACAGGTAACATCATAAAAAACGAAGCTGACAGTAAAAACCAACACAACCATAATAATTTTCCAGATTCATCAGCCCTTTTTTTAAGGTTAACTAAAGACAACAGTGTTACAACCGCCGTCAAACCAACCACAAGCCATTGCGCCAGCCCCACTTGAAAAGATAGTCCCGCTCTACCACCCGAATCAGAGTAGCCATAGCCCCACTTGGAATAAACCAGTTGGCTCAAAGTCGGCCAGTGATCCTGATAACTGACTGCGATCCTTTTTCCCAGATATACGTATTGCGACTCCCATAAAGCCGGTAGCAAAAAGCTAGCTGATAACAACAATCCCCAAACAATCCCGAGCATCGGCGTAATCCAGGACTCTCCTGACTTTCGATCGTAATCCAGTACGAATATATAAAGTAACACTAGCGGAAAAAATATCAACGCGCTGACGTTATGAGCCGTAATCAGTCCTGCCATGGCAATCGCTTCAGGTACCAGCCAAATTTTTTTCCTCCTGACCTCGAAGATCGACAGTAGTAGTAAAGGTAGCCACATCAAAGACAGCAACATTTGGTGTGCCCCGGTGACATAGGTGATCACAAAGCGGTAGGGGACAAAGAGAAATAAGAAAGCACCGACAAAACTGGCAAATTTAGAAAAGTGCCGACTAAGCCACTCAAACATTAAGACGATCGAAAGCAAACTGGCCAAAACCGCCACCAACTTCAAACTCTCAGTGTAAATTGGCACAAATGAGCGGATCAGACTTCCAAAGTAGTAGATCTGCGGATAGAAGTAGGTAAACAGAGGCGACCCGTAACCATACATCATTTGCCTCGCGAAACGTACCGGAAATTGACCTCCCTTGAGTTCGTTATCAAAATACATCAGCCTGACGATGTGATACTCGCCATCGTGTGTCTTGAAAAAACCGGGCGCGGCAAAGTCCATCAAGGTGAACGCCACCAAGAGTGTTAACATCAGATAAATCAAGAATCTTGTCACCACTCATAGTATATCAATGTGATTAGACAACTACTCGTCCTTTTACTCATCGGCTTCAGCCTCGGCTTCCGCCTTTTCTACGTCAGCCACTTTAACTTCGCATTTACGATTGACCAAGCGCGGGATATGCTTGAGATCAGAAAAATCGCCGTCGACCACCATCTGGTCATGATCGGACCAACCACCAGCATAAACGGTGTCTATCTCGGGCCTTTTTGGTACTACTTCAACTTGCCCGCCTTTCTGCTCAGCCATGGTGATCCGACCTCTCTTGTTTTATGGGGGGTAATTTCCTATCATCTTGCCGTCCTTATTTTTTGGTACGTCCATAAAAAAACTAACCCCGACCTTGCCATCATTGGCACCTTTCTACTATTAGTTTCTCCGCGCCTCACTGGTGCGCTTAGCTATTCGTTTAACGCCAACGCTGCTCCAACCTTCGTTATTTTATGTCTCGTTCTCCTCGAATTGGTTCTAAAAACCAAAAAACCGCTTCTGGCCTTAATTTTAGGTTTTCTCATCGGCTTTTCATTTCAAATCGAAGCCGCTTTTTGTATCTTACTTCTGCCATTGGCCATATATTGGTTTCTTAAAGACCGCGTCCACTTCCTTCGACCGCTTGCTGTCGGTTTTGTCGTCACTTTAATACCCCAAATTGCCTTTGAGATAAAGCACCGCTTCTTAATGACCAAGATTTTTTTCGCCGAGTTCGCCGGTCAAGGCAACATCCTCGGGGAAAAGCTTCCTCTTGGCCAAAGATTCCTCGACCGCTACCACCGCTACCTGGGCGATCTGTATTCTTCTCTGCCGATTTCACAGTTGGTGATCTGGCTGCTTCTCCTTTGTCTTATTTTGATCATTTTCCAAAAAACAGGACAGAAACTGGCTCAATTGTCCGTCAGTCTTGTCCTTCTTTCCATTCCCTTTTACCTTATCTTTCCCCAAATTCTTAAGCCCTGGTATACCATCAGTCTGGCCGTACCATTTGTCCTCATCTTTGCCGGCGGCCTTAGCCTCCTCTTATCCAGTCACCGCCTTGGGTTCAGATTGTTCGCGCTTTTTCTTCTGACTGCTATGGCCGTAAACTCTTTTACCCAACTTTCCCATCAACTGGAGTACAAACTCACGACCCGCTCTGCTGATCGGGCCTCCCTTTTTAACCAGATCAAGGCAGTTGATGGGGTCTATGACCAGGCCAAAGGGACCCCCTTTAAAGTCTATGATTACTCACCGTCGGTTTACGATTTTAATTATCAGTACCTTTTTTGGTGGTATGGGAGCAAAACTTACGGCTACCAACCAATGACCATCACCTATGCTGATAATGTCCCCCCATATCTCCAATCCAGCCCAAAATATCAAACAAACATTCGCTCTGGTGATCGCCCCCTGATTTTTCTGATCGAGGAGGGGCGCCCCGGGTTCGAAGACCAACAGTCGACCTGGCGCCGGCAATTCAGCGATTTGTGTAAAATGGGGGAGACGGAGCTTGTTGGCAACATTGTTGTCGAGAAATTAACCGCTTGTCATGAAAAAAAATAGTTATTCAATCCTCATTCCCAGCCTCAACGGCCTCCCACTTCTAAAAAAGCACTTACCCGAGGTCATCAAACACTCCCCCGAAGACACCCGCATCATTATTGTCGACGACGGTTCCATCGATGGCACGGTAGAATTCCTCAAAGAAAAGTATCCGGATGTTATCTGTCTTCACCACCAAAAGAACCTCGGTTTTACCAAGTCGGTGAACCTGGGTTTCGAAGCGGCCAAAGCGGATTTGGTCGTCCTCTTAAACAATGATGTCTCTCCAAAGCCCGGCTACCTCTCAAAGATGTCCCATTACTTCGAAAAAGACGACCTTTTTGCTATCACCCTGAACGAGACCACTAGTAGCTGGCCCCAAGTCGGTTTTTCCGGGAAACTTCAATATATCCGAGGGACAGAAAAGAGCCGTCCCCATTACTCGGCCTGGGCTTCGGGTGGTAGCGCCGTTTTTAGAGCCGACTACTGGCGTCGTCTTGGCGGTTTTGATGAAATCTACTCTCCGGGCTACTGGGAGGACATCGACCTTGGTTGGCGGGCTTGGAAAGCGGGCTACTCCATTATTTGGGATCCGGAATCAAAAGTAATTCATCAGCACGAAAGCACCTTTAATTTACTTAACCGCGAGCAACTCAATCTGATTAAGCAAAGGAATGAATTGTTATTTAATTGGAAAAACATTACCGACCCCGATCTCCATCGCGAACACCTAACCTACCTTCTTCGTTATAGTCTAACTCACCCGGGCTATCTTAAGGTGGTTTTTTCTGCCCTTCTCTCTCTCCCCAGAATGAAGGTCGTGAAAAATTCCATCAGGACAGATAAAGAAGTTTTTGCCCTCGTTAGCCAGTCGGTTTCCTGATATGAATCCGGAGCTAAGCGTCATTATTGTCACCTATAATTCTGAAAAACAAATCGGTGCTCTTCTCGATTCAATCTATCGGGAAAAGGGAAAACTTTCGCTCGAGGTCATTGTTATCGATAACCAATCTGCCGACAATTCTTACTCTGTCGCAAAGCAACACAAAAGTAAGCCTCAGGTAATTCAGATGGGCACCAATGCCGGCTTTTCTGTCGCCATTAATCGGGGCTTAAAACAAGCCAAGGGAGGATATTTCCTCATTCTCAATCCCGATACTGTCGTTATGGCCGGGACTCTCGTCAGAATGGTCGACTTTGCCAAAGACACTTCACCCCTGGGAGCTGTCGCGCCTCGTCTTTTAAACCCCAATGGCAAGCCTCAGGCCTCAGTTTATAATTTTCCGACCATCGGTAACGCTATCAAGCGTGATTTCTTAAATTGTAAAAACTGTTTTGGTAAATACCTGCCAGATAACCGCGTCCAAAAAGTAGAAGTTGTTGTTATGGCCGCCTTACTTATCCCCAGGTCTGCCATCGATATCGTCGGTCCACTGGATGAGAAATTCTTTATGTACTATGAGGACGTCGAGTTTTGTCGCCGCCTTCACCGGGCCGGACTGCCGGTTTATTACTATCCCTCAGCCAAAATAAAACATGTCCACGGTGCCAGTGGACACTTTGTGTCCCACCTGAAGAGCCCGCTACTGGCCTCAGCAAAGCTCTATTATGGTACCTTGCGATCAAATGTACTAAACTTGGTTTTATGGGTAGGCCACAAGTGGCAAGTAATATTAAGAGGTCATAAATTCCGTGATTAAATTCATCAATTCCCATTTTTCCAAATTGGTCGTCATCGGCATAGTTTTACAACTCGTCCTTTCCCTCACCACCTATCACCCCGACGTTCGAGCCTTTGTCCTCGCGTCCAAATTCATCAACTCCGGCGAAATTACTACCTTTTATGACCACGTCAGCAAACTAAAGAGTAACGATCCAATCAAAAAAATTTACAACGACGACATCTTTATTTATCCGCCCCTGGGCTACCTTACTAGTGCATTAGTCAACCTTCCCTTTAGTAGTTTCATCGCGCTCCAGACCGATCGCTTTCTCCTAAACGACAATGCTTTCCTAAAAAACCAGTTTTATTCTCCCCTTCTTCTTATCTTCAAACTTCCCTCTCTCATAGGGAGCTGGCTAGTCCTTTGGTTGCTACTAAAATTACTCCCCAAGGAAAAAGCCAGGCTCGCCGGTGTCCTATGGCTATATTGTCCAACCACCCTTCTGGTTAGTTCAGTCATGGGGCAATCGGATACCTTGGTCGTCTTTTCCATCCTCCTCGGCTACTACTTCTATAAGAAAGAAAGTCACACTCTAGCTAATTTTGCCCTGGGTCTTTCCGCCCTGGTGAAACCCATCGCTCTAATTGTCATTCCTATTCTCGCTATCGATGCCTATAAAAAAGGCGGCCTTAAGTTAGCGGCAAAAAATACTGTTATTGGACTTGGAACCTACATTATTGGAATCGCCCCCTATCTTCTTTCCCCAGCCTTTAAGATGTACGCTTTGGACGCCACTCATACTAATAAATCAATCCAAGCGGGAATTGAAATCGCCTCTGGAAACGTGATCCCTTGGTACTTTATCGTCATCTCACTACTCGCCTTTATCGTTTTGTACCGCAAGGTTAATCTCCTTGTTATTTTTCTCATTTCAATTCTTGGCAGTTTAGCTTTTAATCATTTTCATCCCCAATGGTTCCTTTGGGTCATTCCTCTCCTAATAGTTTACTCGGTCGAAAAGCAGAAACTCTCTTTTTACTTTGTCTTGCTTATTTCTTGGGCTCTCGTTTGGCTCTCATTCGATCCCTCTCTTCATTTTGGCTCTTTTCTTGCCACGAGAGACACCTTTCCTCCGACCATGAGTAGTCCTTTTAATATTCCTGTTCTGGTCAGTTTCGCCCGTGCGACAATACTCGCTTCGCTGATCTATTTATTTTTCGACGAGCATGAAGCCTAAGCTACTCGTTCTTGCTTGTCTCGCCTTGGTTTTAAGGTTAGTTTTCATTTTTCCTCAATATTCCGGCGACGTTAAAAACCATCTTGTTTGGTCTAATTCCGTTCTTACATCAGGAACCCACGGTCTTTATTCTCGTCACTTCCCGGGCTACAATGATGTCAATTACCCCCCTGTCTCGATTTTTTTATTTTCCGCCAACCGTTATCTTTACCAAAACATCAGCTCATTCATCCATTGGCAAAACTTTCACGCCAAATTTATCCCTTCGGCCGTCGTTCCTTTTATTGAGTCTGAAAATGCCACCGCCGGTTTTCTGAAACTACCATCCGTTTTTGCTGATGTTCTTACTGGACTCATCGTTTACTTACTTGTTCTTAAGAGATCTTCGAAAAATGCTCTCTGGTTCGCCAGTCTATATTGGTTTAATCCGGCGGTCATCTATTTGAGTTCCGTTTGGGGACAAATCGAGTCCATCCCCATCTTTTTTTTGGTCGCTTCATATTTTTTCCTGACCAGAGGCAAATCAAACGACTACTGGCTTTCACATCTTTCCTTCGTCCTCGCTATACTCGCCAAACAAACTGCTCTCTGGTTATTGCCAGTCTTTCTGTTGATTTGGTGGCGACAGGGGAGTCTTCAACAATTAATCAAAGGCCTATTGCTTCAACTTCTTGTTTTTTTCCTGTTGTATCTCCCGTTCACCACCCCACTCAACGCCCTCGCCTCTTATTTTGGTACCCTCGCCGGTTCTTCCACCTCAATCAGCGATCAGGCCATGAATCTTTGGTATTTTATTTTTCGTGGTCAGCCGCTCGATGATTCCACCAAACTATTAACTCTATCGGTTCGTAATTGGTCGTTAATTCTCCTCTCGCTGTCGTACCTATTTGTCTGTTGGAAATTGGTCAAAAAATATTCCCTAGATCTCGCCGGTACGACTCTATTCTGGTTATCGATTGCCGCCTTTTTCCTCCAGACACGGGTACACGAACGACATCTAGCACCTGCTCTTCCGTTTTTGCTCCTTTCGGACTATAAAACAAGAACCATTGTCATAATTTACCTTCTTCTTTCGGTGTATCATTTGCTTAACCTTTATACTGGACTGAGGCTGCCATTCTTGTGGTGAGTCAGCCAAACCATATATGAAAAACAAGCTCATTTATTTCATCCTAGCCCTGGCTTTGTTCCTCCGTCTATTCCAGCTCGGTAGCTTACCCATCTCACTGTTTGGAGACGAGGTTGACGCCGGCTACCAAGCCTGGTCGCTCGCCACCACTCTTGGCGACTACCGCGGTCATGTCCTGCCAACCTATATCCAAAGTCTTTCCGAATGGCGCGCACCGCTCCTAATGTACGTCACTGCTCCATTTGTCGGTCTCATGGGCCCTTCTACTTTTAGTGTCCGCCTCCCCTCTGCCCTTCTTGGTGTCGCCAGTATTTTCCTGATTTTCCTGCTCGCCCGTCAACTTTTCCCAAACAGAAAATATCTTGGCGAGGTTGCTGCCCTCGTACTAACTTTATCCCCTTGGCATCTTCACTACACCAGAAATGCCACCGAGCAAGGTCTCTTTTTTTTCCTGGTACTTTTAGGGGTCTATCTTTATCTGAAAAACCTGGCCACCAAAAAGTATTCCGCCATATTTCTAATTCCGTTTGTCCTAACCTTTTATACTTACTCAATTGCTAATCTTTTTGTTCCCGTCCTTGGATTAATTTTACTCATTGTCTTCCCGCCCAACTGGAAAAAAATCAGAGAAAAAAACTTTGTTATTGGTACCCTAATCGCCGTCGCGATTTTCATTCCCATTTGTTACCAGATTCTCTTCGGTCAGGCTACCGGCAGATTCAAGATGATCAACATTTTCAACGATCCCAAAATAGTCGAGAATGTGATTCTTGATCGCAGTCAACCCTGGGTTAAAAACCAAAGATTGGATGCCGTCTTCCAAAACAAATACCTTGGCTATGCTCAAGTATTCGTCAGTAACTACCTGACTTCGTTTTCCCCAAATTTCCTCTTTCTTCACGGTGACCCCAACTACCGCCAGTCAATCGCTCATTTCGGAGAGGTCCTCATTGTCTGGGCTCCCTTCTTGGTTCTCGGCTTTGCCTTCCTGTTCCAAAAAGAAAATCGCCGAGCGAACTTACTGATCCTTCTTTGGTTATTGGCCATTCCTGTCCCCAGCGCCCTTACTATCGGGGGAGGGGATCATGCCTCCAGACTTTTTCTAATGAATTTTCCCTTAGCCATCATCATCTCCCTGGGAGCTTTATCGGCCGCCTCATTCCTCAAAAAACCATTTATTACCGAAATGGCTTTTGTCTTTGCCAGCCTTCTCTTGGCCAACTTTATCGCCTACTGGTATCAGTACTCGGAGAACTATCGTTACGACTCAGCCTTCTATTGGCAATATGGATACGAACCGCTTTTCAAGATGTTAAGACCGTACTTGAATACTAATCACCGGATTTTTATCAACAACACCGCCAACCCGACACTCTATCGATATGCTTTTTATACCGCACTACCACCACTCGAATTTCAAAAATTATTTAAAAGTGATACTTCTACTCCAAGTATTGTCAAGGGCTTTGATGGTTTCCAATTCGGCGACAATCTTTACTTTGGTAAAGCAGAAAAAATGGAATTCATTCCTAAAATTCTCAACTCTGGTGACATCTATGTTGCTGCCCAAAAAGAGGAGGTCCCCTTTAACGAAGACTGGACTACTCGTCCAACCGATGGCGTCGTCACTCTGGGGACAGTTAAAGACTTTCGTGGCAACCCCATCCTTTACGTCCTCCAGAAACCTTAACAAGCAAATACTCGCGTGAAAAAATATTATCTAATTTTTTTCCTCTCCGTCATCATTGCTGTGGTGACCCGCTTTTATCTTTTGGGAAAAGTGCCCGCTGGACTTTACTTGGACGAAGCCGCACAGGGTTACAATGCCTATTCCATTCTAAAAACAGGCAAAGATGAATTTGGCAAATCATTCCCGGCCGCCTTCAGATCCTTTGCTGACTTCAAGACCCCAGTCTACATCTACTTGATTGCTCCACTAATTCCCATTTTTGGCCTAACCTCGTTTACCGTTCGCTTCCCGTCGTTTCTGGCGAGTATTTTGACTATCCCAATATTATTTCTCCTAATTAGAAAACTGACTTCAAACAGTAAACTGGGACTGTTTATCGCCTCAGCCTCGTGTTTGTTGCTCGCCATCTCCCCCTGGCACATTCTCTTTGGCAGAACTAACTTTGAATGCAACGTCGCTTTATTTATTTTCCTTTCCGGAATATATCTTTTTTACTTAGGTTTAGAAAAACCGATTTACATTCTGTTCTCTGCCGTCGTTCTGGCGATCGCCCTGCCTTCGTACCATTCGGAGAGACTTTTGGTACCGCTTGTGGTTATCTATTTCTTAGTTAAGTACAGAAAAACCATCTTTGACGCCTCACACCGGGTCTACTCAATCTTCGGCGCTATCGCCGCGGCCATCATCAGTCTTCCGACCTTACTCATTGTCAACACGCCCGGTTTTCTTACTCGTTTTAATACTCTAGCGGTTCATTCAGAGACTATTGCCGGCTATGTTTCAAACTACAAAGGCCAGTTCTCATGGATTATAAATTCAATTCTGTATCTAAAGATCAGAGACTTTCTCTCTCTTTATCTGTCCTATTTTTCACCCCGAAATCTATTTTCTCTCGGTGATTATGGGGGACGAAGTTCATTTCCTGATCTATCTACTTTTTTCGTCTGGCAGCTCCCTTTCTATATTCACGGTCTTTATCTACTTTTCAAGAAAAAAGAGTACGGAGAGTTAAGGAACTTAACGATCTTTCTTCTTCTGGTTTCGCCTGTTCCAGCCGCTCTCACCAAAGACCCATTCTCAACGATTCGATCTCTGTCCTTGGTTGTTCCAATTATTATTCTAATTTCCTTAAGCATGTTTGAGATTTGGTCAAAAATAAAAGGTCAACTGACAAGATCTCTCGTCGGCATAATGACAGTTCTGGTTATTGTTCTAAGCCTACTAAAACTTTATAGTTCGGCAGTACTATTCAACGAATACTTTAGAGCTAAATACTGGGATTATGGTTGGCAACAAGTCGTCGAGATATTGAACACTAAGACCGATCCTAGATTACCAGTTATCGTCGACAACACCCGAGGAGAACCATACAGCCAAATTCTGTTTTTCACTAAATATGACCCACAGTCTTACCAACAAGAAAACTTCGAAGTCAGTCAAGAGCAATACTACACCAATATGAAACGAAATATGACCAAGAAAATCGGCCGTATTACCGTTAAGCCTTTTGTCTGGGGTGATGCTGATTTTTTGCAATACCTAGTCGGTGACGACCTTGCCATCAGCAAGGAACAAATCAGGGGCCACAAAATGGAACTGGTCGGAGAAATTAAGTATCCTGATGGTAGTACCGCCTATCGTATCGTAAAAACAAACCCATCCAAAAAATAATATGTTCAAAAAAACCGCCGTTCTCTTATCACAAATTCTAATCTTCACCCTTTGGCCACTTTCATTTTTTCTGACAAACTTACCAAATCGTTTTGATATATTCGCCAACAGTTGGAGAGCCGGCACAATTTTTCAAGTTCCGCCTCTTGATTATGACTATCTCGTTCGGAAAATCAGCCTATTTTCAAACAGAAATCTGGCTCGTGTCGAAGAAAATAAGCTAACGCCAGTTTTTTCTAGTCTCAGTTTGAATTTCTTTTCGCTTATAGACCCGAATAATTACTTTTTTGGCTTCCATCCTAGGGAACAAGTTATCACCAACCAGAATTTAGTTAAATTCCCGCCGTTTTCTATACTATTCTTCTTGATCGGGATCTATCATTTTGAAAAGCTAAAACGTTACAAGACATACTTGGTTTATATTTCCATATCGGTACTTGTGCTATCCACTCTAAAAGTATTTGATGGTTTTGATCTGATTCTATATCTTCCGCTAGCTTTAATAATAAACAATGGCTTAACTGTGGTCAGTAATAAGAAATCGCCGGCGGTGGGACTACTTCTCTATTTATTCCCTGCCGTTTCGATCGTCGAGTTTATGAGAGTAGCGCTTATACACCAATGAAACGAAGAAATAACCTTATTATTCTTTTTCTGATCATTCTCATCGGTTTTTGTCTTCGTTTCTATCGACTCGGCGACTTTCCTCCTTCTTTAAATTGGGACGAGGTGAGTCACGGCTATAACGCCTTCTCAATCCTAAAAACAGGTGCCGACGAATGGGGCACTAGATTGCCGCTGATCTTCCGCGCCTTTGGAGACTATAAATTACCGGCCTACATCTACCTAACAATTCTTCCAATATTAGCTTTCGGACTCAACGCCTTTGCAATTAGGTTCATCTCGGCTCTTGCTGGTACACTCGCCATAGTTTTTATCTATCTTCTTGCCCGCCAGCTTTTTGAGGATAAGAAATATGATTACGGCCTTCTGGCTGCCTTTATTCTGGCAATCTGCCCCTGGCACTTCTTTTTCAGCCGCGCGGCTCTCGAAGCCAATCTAAGTCTAACCTTTCTCATTGCTGGGGCATGGCTATTGATTCGGGCAACTAGAAATGGCCACGACTATATCTTGGCCGCCCTCCTTTTTGGACTGTCGCTTCATACTTACAATGCCGCGCGTGTTTTTGTACCCTTGCTCCTAATCGCCTTCGTTTTGATCTACCGAAGGAAAATAAGACTTGGCACCGGTCTTTTTGTTAGTTTGGCCATTCTCCTCTTTTCGTTCGGTCTCGTCGTCTATCAACTGAAAACTGGAGAAGCCGCCGCTCGCTACAGCAAACTTGCCATTCTTAATCCAGTTACCACTTTTCAGATCGGTCAGATGCGTCAAACCAGTCAACTGCCGACAATTCTTTCTCGCCTGGTCTACAACCGCCCCCTTTTCTTCCTCACCAAATTCACTGGCAACTATCTTTCCTACTTTACCCCGACTTTTTTCAACCAGACTAAGAACGTCCAAACCCAGTTCGCCATCCCGAATCAGCCCCTTTTTACTTATCCCGTTCTTCTCCTTGCCATTTTGGGCCTTTTGCTTCAACTTTCTCAAATAAGAAAAGAGGCATCTACAAAATTCATCCTTGCCTGGCTGTTGCTCGCCCCGGTCGCCGCCGCAACCACCATAGACCCACCCCAAGCCATCCGGCCTAATGTGCTGATGGTTCCCGTGGTCCTCTTAGCTGTCTATGCAACGATTTGGCTCGTTAAACGTTTTGGGACCTTAATTCTATACTTAACAGCTTTACTCATCGGTCTCACCTTTGCCCTCTATGTTAATCAATACTTTAGTTCTTACCCAATTCATTTTTCTCAGTCCTGGCAATATGGCTACGACCAGGCCGTCAAGTATGTTCTTGACCATAAAGGGGAATATGACCGAGTCTTTTTCACCAAGAAATATGGCGAACCACATATTTTCTACGCTTTCTTCACTCAGCTTGACCCAAAAGTTCTCCAGTCGAATTCCTTCTCGACTAGATTTAAACAATCTGACTGGTTCTGGACAGATCGGATCGAGAATGTCTACTTCGTCAACGATTGGCAAATTCCCAACACCGATGTCTTCAATCTGAAATTAGAAAGTGGGGGAGTCATCGACACCAAAAAGTCCCTCCTGGTTACCTCACCGGATCACGTCCCCTCAAATACAACTAGAATAAAAACTGTTAACTTCCTAGATGGCCAACCAGCCTTTGTCATCACCAGATTCTAATGAAGAAAATAATTTTCTACTCACTTATCCTTATCCTCGCCACCAGCTTACGTTTTTGGCACTTGTCCACGCAACCACCCGGACTAACTTGGGACGAAGCTGCCATAGGTTACAACGCCTACTCAATTCTTAAGACTGGTAAGGACGAATTTGGCATTAGTTTTCCGCTTATCTTTAAATCTTTTGGTGACTATAAACCGGGTCTTTACGTGTATCTCACTGTCCCCTCCGTGGCTGTTTTCGGTCTGACTGAATTCTCGGTCCGCCTTCCTTCGGCGCTATTCGGTGTCATCGCTGTCTTGACCACCGGACTACTCTTGGAACTTCTCACCGAGAACCAGACTCTCGGACTTCTTGCTTCTCTTGCCTTGGCCATCTCCCCATGGCACGTCCACTTCTCAAGAGGTGGGTGGGAGTCGAACATCTTCGTCACCTTTATTATTTTAGGAACGTACTTTTTTTACCTTTCGGCTAAAAAAGGAAAAGTTAACTTTCTCCCATCCCTTCTCCTCTTCACCCTAAGTCTGCTTCTCTACCAATCAGCCAAACTTTACGCCCCCATTATCCTGCTATTGCTAATCGCCCTGAATTGGAAAGATTTTAAATCAAAAGTAAATCCCTACATCATCCTCGTTTTTCTTGTTATCTGGGGTGCCTTTTACTTCAACACATTTACCTCATCCTCAAGTAACCGCCTCGCCCGCTTATCCATTCTCGGCTACAAACCCAAACCCAGCGAACAATTGATAAAAATCGACAGCAATTCGACGAGCCTGGCCATTTTTCATTCTCAGGCGGACTTGACCGCCCGCCTGGTTGCTTCACGCTATCTTTACCATTTATCGCCTGAATTTCTCTTTTACAGTCCTCCCGAGCCATCGCCTCGGGAGAATATTTTCCATATGGGCATGCTCTACATGTTTGACTTTGTTTGGCTTGTCTCTGGCCTTATCTATTTGGTAAAACTAAAGGACACCAAGACCAAAATTCTACTGATCAGCTTTCTCATTCTTGGGCCCCTACCTGCCTCTCTTACCCTCTCTGAATTCTCCCCCGTCCGTTCTTTATTACTAACTTTTCCCCTCGCTGTTCTTATTAGCTTTGGTATTTACCACCTCTACAAATTCAATCGTTTACTCTTTATTATTTTGCTCGCAATTTACCTCCACTCGGTGGTCTTAGGTCTTGATCTGTATTTCAACCATTCTCACGATTTTTACGCCAAAGGATTTAACTATGGTTATAAACAGGCCATCGACCTAATCAAAAAATTCCACCCTGACAAAGTTTACTTCACCGACGTTTACGGTCAACCATACATCTATTATCTTTTCTACAGCAAATATGACCCGGCGACTTACCAGAAGAACAATCAGTTCGTCAGTAATGGCGTCGATGTGGGTAAGGTCGATCGAGTTGGTAACGTCGAGTTTCACCAAACCGGGAAAGGCGATATTACCAGTATAAAAAACTCGCTTTTTATCGACACCCGCGACAACTTTCCGAACAACTTCAATTACAATTTAGAACAAATCGAAACCCACAACCAAATTAGTTACGACAATGGTGATCCCATTTTCCGTTGGGTAAAAACAAAATAAATGTTAAAAAGAAATCTCTTAATAATTCTCATCGTCGCCATAGCCGCGGTAGTACGTCTTTGGGGCCTCGACCATTTTCCTGCCGGTCTAAACGCCGATGAAGCTGCCATCGGTTATAACGACTACTCATTGTTGAAGACCGGTCTCGATGAACATGGTACTGCCTGGCCGTTGTCCTTTCGCTCCTTCGATGACTACAAACCCGGGATCTATTTCTACCTCGCTCTACCCTTCGTTGCCATCATGGGACTAAATGTTTGGGCCGTTCGTTTACCCTCCGCCATTCTCGGTGTGGCCACAGTTTATCTTGTTTACCTGCTGGCCAACGTACTTTTTCAGAAAAAAAATAACCAAAAAATCACTGTTGGGCACTTAGCTGCTCTGTTGTTGGCGACCTCACCCTGGCATATCCATTTTTCTCGCGGTGGTTGGGAGGCTAACGCCGCCACTTTTTTTCTAACTCTCGGTCTTTACTATCTAGTTAAATCACTCGAAAATAGTCGATACTTTTGGATTACCACCATCGCCCTCGTCATTAGTCTTTATACCTACCACTCTCTTCGTGTTGTCACACCACTGCTATTTCTCTCCTTCATTCTTCTTAACTTTTCACAAGTAAAGCTGGTCCTTGGCGACCACTCCAAGAGAACTCCAATTCTGATAGCCGTTTTCATCGGTCTCGTCCTATTAGTACCCCTGGGCCTTCAGGTGGTCACTGGAGCGGTCGCTTCACGTTTCTCCGGGGTGTCAGTCTTTGCCGACCAGGGTCCATACTGGGAAGCTCTTGAACTACGTCGGGGTCATCCGACCGGAAGTTTTGTCGCCCGCCTGCTCCATAGCCAGTACGGCACTTATACCTACCGGATAACTCAAAACTATCTTTCTCATTTTTCCCCCAGATTTCTCTTTATCATCGGAGACGAGATTGCCAGAAGTAAAGTCCCCGGCATGGGCCAGCTTCTCTTGACTACCCTTCCCTTTCTGGTTATTGGCTTGTTTTTCACAGTCGGTCAGGCTAAAGAGAACGCCTCACACCGACTGATCCTCTCTTGGTTTTTGCTCGCTCCGGTCGCCGCCGCCCTCACGTTCCAATCACCCCATGCCCTTCGCGCCCAAAATATGACCATTCCGCTAGCCATTATCACTGCCATCGGTCTTTACGAGTCTTTTTCTTTCCTAAAAACACACAAACTGAAATACCTATTAGCCAGCTGCGGTTTACTAACCTCGCTTTTTATAACCTACGACTTTTCTCGATATCTCCATCAATATTTTATCCACTATCCAAAGGAACTTCCCTATGCCTGGCAATATGGCTTTGACCAAATTGCCGCCCACATCTCCGCTAATGAAGATAAGTACGACCACATTATCATCACCGATCGTTACGATCAGCCCTATATCCTCATGGCCTTTTTCATGAAACTACCACCCACCCTTCTTCAACAAGCCGTCCTAACTCCACGCGACCGGTTTGGCTTCTCCACCGTCAGAAACTTAGGTAAACTCGAGTTTCGTCAAATCAACTACGGGGAGGACAAAAAACTAAGAAAGACTCTTCTCGTCATCGCTGATGAACCGGTCGATGATACCAAGGTCATCCACACCATTTCTGATCCGGCCGGAAATATTATGTATAAATTCATCTCACTTCCCTAGAACTTCGGCCTTCTCGTCGTCAGCATGTTGGAATCATCTTCCGGAACCAGAAAACGCCATAGAAACGGCATTTTTACCTCAGACAACTTAGTCGTCGGTCCAAATGGACAGTCGACGCTCTCACACCTAATAGTAAATGCCGAGTAAATATACTTAGCATTATAGAAAATACCTAGAGCTAGGAAGAAAATTACAATGACCCTAGAGACCGATTTAGCCCATTTTACATTCCATGCATATTCTAAAAGTGAAGGCACCAGGGCCAAAAGAAATACGACCCTGAAGACGATCGTTGGCGTCGTCGGCCTAAAGGCATTTGCCAGTAGAAACCGTGAAGACAGCAGCATCCCGAGGGTCAGCGCCACCGCCATAAAATCCGCCTTTTTGTATAAATATGCCAACCCCATCGCGCCATAAATAGCCAGAAGAGGGAAGAAGGTGTACCGGTACCAGGGGAGCAAGTCTTGTTCAGTGCCGGAAAACACCGCCACCATTAACCAATAGAAGAAAAAGAAATTCACTAACTTCAAAAGCGGACTCGCTCCTTTTCGAAGGGAGAAGAATATCGCCATCAAGAAGGCAAAAATGTACCAACCATCGATGATCTGAAAGATGTCGAACGCTGGGGAAACCAAAATATAAGGCAGGCCACTCCAACCGGCGAATCTGGTCCCCTGGGTCCCAACAATGGTTTTAAACAAATTCCAGTCATAATGAGCTCCGTAAGCCATAAATCCGGCAATTCCCAATACAGTAAAGCCGGTAATTATGACCACGTCGAACCAGCGCCTCTTTTTCAGTGATAAAAATATCGCCAGAGGTGCCATAAAAAACCCCGTCGGTTTCATCAAGCCCAAAATCAAAGTCATGATACCGAAGGCGGCCGCCATCCACCACCTTGGTTTTTCCAGATACTTTTTTGCCAGTAATAGCCCGGACATTACTCCCAACGCAATCATGTTTTCTGGCACGGAAAGCCGTGAACCAAAAACCAAGATCGGCGTAACCCCATAAAACAACATCGCCAGCATCCCGATCCAATAGTTAAAAAAAGTTAAACCGACCACAAATATCAGGGCCATCGTTGCTAGGGACGCCAATACCGAAGGTATCCGCACATATGAGCTGGGAATGACCTCATTACGGTTAGCCTTAAACAAATGTGCACTTCCGCCCGATAATAGGGAATACAAAGGGGGTTCGTCTAGCCAAGGTTTATATAATGTCGCCGGAAACCCCAAAGTCTTTCCCTTACCCACTACACCTTCAAAAACCTTGTTTTCTTTGGGGTAATTTAGAGTGGACCACGATATCGGTGTCCCCGTTTCAATCAGGTTGATTCCAGACCAACTGTACAAAAGTTCCTCTCCGTGAATCGTTCCAGGCGTCCGGTCATAATCATGCAGCTTAAGAATCGCGAGAGTTACAAACGCCAGTATCAATAAAGCCCATTTTCCAAACGACCACTTCATAGCCTCTATATAATATACTCTAGTCACACCCATGGGCAAAAACCAGATTCAACTATCAGTCGTCCTGGCTACCTACAATGAGGAGGCAAACCTGACCCGTTGTCTTGAGTCCGTCAAGGATCTTGCCGACGAGATCATTGTTGTTGATGGATCTTCCACCGACAACACCCGCGACATTGCCGAAAAGTTTGGCGCCAAGGTGGTAAAAACTGACAATCCGCCCGTTTTCCATATCAATAAACAAAAGGCGATTGATCTAGCTCAGGGAGGCTGGATTCTCCAACTAGACGCCGACGAATCACTCACGCAAGAGTTGAAAGAAGAAATTAAAAAATTACTTGCTGGCAAATACTTCGGCTATGATTCATGGATTTCACCAATCAAAAATCTACTCGGCCGGAAGACAAGACCCCTAACCGAGCCAGCAGCTGCATATTATCTTCCCCGTCGCAACTATTTTCTTGGCCGTTATCTGAAAAACGCCGGCCAATACCCCGATCCGGTGATCAGACTTTTCCAAAACGGAAAAGCTAAACTACCCGCCAAAGATGTTCACGAACAAATGACTGTCGATGGCGTCACGGGCTGGTTGACTGGGGAATTGGATCACTTTGCGACCCCGGAGTTTGGTCGATATCTAACTCGCGAGAATCGTTATTCTTCACTCGCCGCACAGCAACTGAAAAAGGAAAACGTCAAAATTACTCCACTAAATACATTTATCTACCTTTTTATTAAGCCACTATTCACTTTTTTGTCCCTCTACATTCGTTATCGCGGTTTTCTCGACGGTTTTCCCGGTTTCGTTTTTTCTCTATATTCTGGCTTCCACCACGCCTTTTCATATATGAAATTATGGGAACTCTATAAAAATGAAAATGCTTAAAGTTAGCTACCCCAACCGTGATCACAGCAAGGGTAGGGGCGTCGGCTATTATGGGGAAAATCTGATTGATACACTTTTGAAACTAAAACTAGTCGAGGTCAGCGAGCACAAACCAGATCTCATTCATTACACCTTTTTTGACCCTTTCTATCATACTTTACCGAACTCTTTTTCTATTCCAACTATCGTTACCGTTCACGACATTACTCCATTGGTCCTAAGTCGCCTCTATCCCCAAGGACTCCGCGCTAAACTCAACTTAACTCTCCAGAAACTCTCCCTTCACCGTGCTAACGCCGTTATCACCGATTCAAAAAATTCTAAAAACGACATTGTCAAATACCTCTCTTTGCCAACGAGGATGGTCCACCCGATTCACCTAGCCGCTGACAAAAAACTAGCCAAATCTGTCCCCATAAAAACACTGAAACAAGTTAAAGAAAAATATCACCTTCCAGAACAATTCGTCTTTTATATTGGTGGTGCCAATCCAAACAAAAACTTACTTAGACTCGCTAGGGCATGTCAAAGACTTAATCTTATTTTGGTCCTAGGGGGAGGAGATTTTGTCAAAGAATCAACCAAAACCCTGTCTGTCAAAGAAAAACTTGGCCTCCAAAATATTCATCCGGAACAAAGAGATCTCGAGCAACTCAAAAAGTTAATTACCACAGACCCGATGATTATTGCGACTGGCCCAATTGCTCCTGAAGATCTTTCTGCGGTTTTCCGTCTCGCAACTATATATTGTCAGCCATCCTTGTATGAGGGTTTTGGTCTACCGGTCCTCGAAGCGATGACCGCCGGTTGCCTAGTCGTTTGCTCCAACACCAGTAGTCTTCCCGAAATTTTTCCGCCGTCGACAATTACTTTCAATCCAGAAAAACAAGAGGATATTGAAACTGCACTTACTGCCGCCTTTTCCTTAACCCAAGCTCAAAGGGATCAGGTCCTCAGAGCGCAGACCAAGAAGGTCGCTGAGTTTTCTTGGGAAAAAACCGCCAGGGAAACCTATGCGGTATATTTATCTGTACTAACAAAATGACCTTGAAACAAATCATCAAGTATTTGCTTGGCTGGCGTCTCGCTACCCTTCTTATCGCGGCTTTTGCCGTTTATATTTTTCCCGTCAAAGATTGTTGTCAAAATTTCGGTAGTCAACTCAACTTCAACTATCTCGCCAATGTCTGGGCAAACTTTGCCGGCACCGATTTTCTTGAATTGGCCCGCCATGGCTACGGAGCACCGCTCGAACCAGGTACCTATATTTTCTTCCCCCTTTTTCCTTGGCTAATCAGGCAGGTCGCCTACCTGATCCCCAATTATTTGGCCTCTGGTCTTATCACCGTCCATCTTTGTTTAATTACTGCTCTTTATTTTCTTTATCAACTCGTCAAACTCGACTACAAGGAAAACATCGCCAGGTTGACCTTGATTTTGCTCCTGATTTTTCCCACCGCCTTTTTTTTCGGCTCGGTCTACACTGAGTCATTTTTTCTTCTTCTCATCGTTCTCACCTTTTACTTAGCCAGAAAAAAGCTGTTTTTCCTGGCTTGCCTAGCCGCTCTTTTTGCCTCGGCCACCCGGGTGGCCGGAATTTTTCTTTGGCCGGCACTAATTTGGGAATTCAGACAACAACACGACCGGTCGAAACTAGTTTGGCTGCTTCTTCCTCCGCTTGGAATCCTTGCTTACATGAGATTGCTTCTTCAGAAGACCGGCGATGCCTTTTACTTCCTCAAGGTTTCCCCGGACTTTGGCCCCAATCAAGTCATCAGTAAATTAATTCTTCTCCATCAGGTTTTCTATCGGTACGCCAAAATGCTTGTTTTTAGTAGTCACACCGACATTACTTTTGCCGTCATTGTCTTGGAATTTATCGTCGGTACTTTATTCCTTGTTCTTACCGTCGCTTCTTTCTGGAAACTTAGACGATCTTATGCCGTCTATACTCTCCTGTCTTACCTAATTCCCACGCTCACTGGTACTTTCGCTACCCAACCTCGCTATGCTCTTACCGTTTTTCCCGGCTTCATTCTTCTCGCGCTCTGGTTTTCAAAGCAAAGTCCATTGATGAAAAGGTTTTATGTTGCCGTCAGCGTCATTTTCTCGGTCATTGCCATTAGTTTATTTACCAGAGGTTACTTTGTCGGCTAGTCAGACCTTTACTAATCTCAAAATCACCAAAATCAGTTAGAATAAAGAAGTCATGTTTCAAAAAGTCAAAACATATCTGCTTTTGGCCCTAATTTTGGTTTTGGCTGGAGGCTTACGATTTTATGTACTTTCCAAAAACCCACCCGCCTTATTTTCAGACGAAGTAGACATTGGCTATCAAGTTAAGTCTTTTCTGGCCACAGGTAGAGACTATTACGGCAACTACTTACCCCTCCAATTTCATTCATTTTCTGACGTCCGAACCGCACTCCCGATTTATGCTACCGTTCTCGTTTCCAAAATTCCCGGTCTGACTATCGACTATGCCATCAGACTCACCCCGGCTATCTTTTCCCTGTTTTCTATCTTAGGTATTTATTTTCTCGTCAACGAGATTCTGGCCGCTTTTGGTTTGACCGGAGACAAAAATAAGTCCCAGCCCGGTCTTTGGGCTGCCCTTGTTCTCTCCCTCACCCCTTGGCATTTTACCTATTCCCGTATCGGTTTCGAGTTATCGATGCTTCTCGCCTTTTTTATCTGGGGGCTGACGTTTTATTTTTTCTATCTGAGGCAGCGAAAATTATGGCAGCTGATAAAAGCTGCTGTTTTGTTGGGTCTGACACCGATGATCTACAGCACCGCCAAACTTGCCATCCTCTTCCTCCCTTTCCTGTTTTTCACCATCCCGATTAAAAGCCGTCTCAAACTTTTATCGAAGGAGAACCTGATTTTCTTAGTGGTTCTTTTTGCTCCGCTTTTAGTCATCATGATGAGCGGTGGAGCCGCCCAGAGATTTTCCGAATTGGCGATTTTTACTGACCCCACCCTTTCTTCAGAAGTGAATTTTGCCCGGCAAGCCGATCTCGGCCCAAATCTCAAAGTCGGTTCCTCCCCTAATCTTGTCAGTAAACTCGTCCACAACCGGCCTCTAATGATTACCACCGCTTTTGTAAAAAACCTTTTCGGACCAACCTCCTTCGATTACCTATTTGTAGCCGGCGACAGCAATCTTCGACATGCCATTTCCGGTTGGGGAATGCTCTTAAAAATTATGGTCATTCCGCTATTGGTTGGTCTTTACTGGACCGCCCGCCTTAAGGGAACGAACTTTATCAAGTTTCTTTTTGTTTTCTCTATCCTCGCCATTCTCCCAAGTGCCCTCACCCGCGACGGCGCGACGCATTCATCCAGAACCATGCTACTTTTATTGCCGTTGGTTATTGTTATGGCCTTAGGGGTCCAAATACTTTTTTCTCATCGGCGAGTCATCGGCCTTCTTCTCATCCTCCTGTTGTTCCTAGAGTTTTTCCTTTACCAACACGATTACTGGTTTCGCTATCCATATCAATCAGAACGGTCCTGGGATGCTGGTATGAAAGAGATGATTTTGAGTGGTCTGAATTATCCAGACAAATCAATTGTTTACTCGAAAACTTTTGAACCACCGTTGATCTTCTACCTCTATTATTCCGATTTTCCGCCCAGCAAGTTCCAGCAATTGATCAAAAAAGGCAGTTACCAAACACCAATCCCCAACGAACTAAATCTCGAGGGTGTCCGCTTCTCCGATCTGCCAGTTTACTTTGCCTTGATTAAGTCACCTCAAACAAAGAACCCTCTTAAACTAAAAAACGCCATCTACTTCCTTAACCGCGACGAGGCCAAAAATATAATCCCTGTAGCTATCTTGCCCGCAGTTCCTGTCATCAAACTTCCTTCCGGAGAGCCATTATTCTACCGTCAGCTGATGGTCAACTAATAGATTACAATCGAAAACGTGATTCAAAAGCTAACCCTCTTTTTACCAGCTTTCAATGAAGCCTTAAACCTCCCCGAACTCATCAAAAACTCCGATAATTTTCTCAAAAAAACCCTGACTGCTTACGAAATTATCATTGTTGATGATGGAAGTACTGACTCCACTGCGTCCGTCGTCAAAGATTTACAAAAGACATATCAGAAACTTCGTCTAGTTCGTCATGACGGCAATAAGGGCTATGGTCAGGCCATCAGAACCGGCATCAAAGAATCAAAGTACCCCTGGACATTTTTTATGGATAGTGATAATCAATTTAAAATTGACGATCTCAAAGAATTTCTTGAGTTTGACTCTTATGACCTCGTCATCGGTTACCGGATCAAGCGCGATGATCCGGTCAGACGCCTCATTGCAAGCCGAGTGTATGGCGCATTTGTTAAAACCCTCTTTGGTCTAAAAGTTAAAGATATTGACTGTGCTTTTAAGCTGATGCGCAAAGATGCCGTCACCGATCTTGGTTTTGTATCCAATAGTTTTTTCGCCAGCACCGAAATCCTTGTTAGAGCCAAGAAAAGAGGCTTGAAAATAAAAGAGATTGGCGTCAGTCACTACCCCAGAAAAGAAGGCATCAGTACGGTCACCCTCGGCCGGGGAAAACAGTCCTTAGTAGAATTGGGCAAGCTCTATGCAGCGCTTCATTAAAACCCTCAACACGCCGACTGCCAGATCCTCAGCTCTTTATTACTTTGGCAACTTCGCGGTTGGCGGCGGGAGATATCTTTTTCACCTGTTACTTCTGCGTTTACTACTTCCCTCGGAATACGGTGAGTTTCTGGCCTATCTCTCGTTATTGTACCTACTCGGCATCCCCAGCACCACCGTCAATAACGTCGTAGTTAAATTTGTCGCCGAATATCGTGGAAAAAAAGATCATCGTTCTATTAACGAACTATTCTACTATCTAATCGAAAAACTTACACCCTACAGCCTATTGCTTGGTTTACCACTAATCTTTTTCTCAAACATTTTATCAACCATTTTTAAAGCACATTCACTTGCCTTTGTTATCTTAGGTTTATCCTTATTCATTAGTATCATCAGTACTGTCATCAGGAGTTACGTGTTGGCCTTTCAACGATTTACTGCCCAGATCTTGATTGGTTTTGCTGAGGTCTCCTTCACTCTTTTTCTAGCCTTCGTGTTTATCCGTTTAGGAATGTCTGCTACTGGTGCCGTTCTGGCTCAAATTATCGCCGGAATAATCGCCGTCATTATCACCTTTATTTTAATTAGACACGAAGTTTTACCACCGCTTTTCCACACGAAAAAGCATTTTCCACTCTCCACGTTTACCGGCTATAGCCTTATTTACGCTATCGGATCGATGTCGTTGATTTCAACGGACGTTCTCACGACTCGATTTTTTTTCTCAGAACACCTTTCTGGCATTTATTCATCCCTTTCTGTCCTTGGGCGGACCATTTACTTCGGTCTTGGGCCTTTAATCGCGTTGGTGCTGCCAATTGCCTCGCACCGCCAATCGGCTACCGGATCATCACGCTCGGTCTTTGTTAAGCTTGGTGGTACTGTCTTTGGTCTCGGACTTGCGGCCACCACTGTCTTTAGTTTATTCCCCAAACTTATCGTTTCCGTCATCTCAGGCGCCAACTATCTTGAGGCAGTTCCTTATCTCCCAATCTTTGCCGTTAGTATGCTTCTATTTTCGCTGAACCTATTTACCATCAGTTACTTTATGGCAATCGGGAGAGCGAAAGTTAACACCTTCCTTTTACTTGCAACGATCGCCCAACCAGTCCTAATCACCCTCTTCCACACATCACTCAATCAAGTCATTTGGGTAAACCTGTCCTTAGAATCGGCACTTTTTCTCCTTCTTCTCTGGCAGATCAAGCAACAAAGGATATAATCTGTAGGCAAAGATGAAAAAGACGATTGTCTCCGAACCACTCAGGGCCGACCCGAATCTTCTCTCTGTAATTGTGCCAGCTTACAACTGTCAAACCATTGATCGCGATCTGCTAAGTATCAAAAAATATCTTGACGAACTGGCTCGATCTTATGAGATCATCTGTGTGGTCGATGGCGTGAAAAACGAAAACGATAAGACTTCTGATTTGGCAAAATCGGTCCGGGGGCCAGGGATCAAAGTTTTCCCCTATAAGGATAATCGTGGCAAGGGTTACGCCATCCGTTTCGGTATGGCCAGGGCTCGAGGAGGAATTATCGCCTTCATTGACGCCGGTAGTGATCTTTCCGCCAGCGGTATCGGTTTGGCACTGGAACATCTTAAGTGGTACAAAGCCGACATTATTATTGGAAGTAAAAGACACCACGCCAGTCGTGTCGCATATCCTTGGAGAAGAGTAATACTTTCGTTTTTTGTTCAGCGAGCCACCCGGATATTTTTTGACCTAGATGTTTCCGATACTCAGACCGGTCTAAAAGTTTTTCGCCGTGAAGTTCTCGAAAAAGTCCTTCCCAGGCTCCTCGTGAAACGCTGGGCCTTTGACCTGGAAATTCTAGCCGTCGCCAATCGCCTTGGCTTCTCGAGAATTTATGAGTCTCCGATCGAGATTAGCTATAACTTTGCCAGCAATATTAATCACCACGCCGTCATCAACTTTGCCAATGATTACCTAGCCATTTTTTATCGTATCCACTTTCTCCATTACTACGACGATGATAACCACGACCTCTGGGCAGACGACCAGGACCTAAAACTTAGGTATTTATCCTGAGATCTTAACAATGTATCAACCCCTAGTAAGTATCATCGTCGTCGACTATAAGAAAAATAACCCTCTTCTTGTCGACTGTCTCGAAGCCATCCAAAAACAAACCTACCGGAACTACGAAATCGTTCTCATTACCGATCGCCCCGTCAAACTTCATTATCCAAAACTTATCAAAAAGTCATTTGGTCACTACGTTGGCCCAGCTGAAAAACGCGACTGGGGCGGCGAGCATGCCAAAGGCGAAATTCTAGCCTTCATTGACGACGACGCCTATCCTGACAAAGACTGGTTGAAAAACATGGTTAAAGACCTTTCCGATTCAACGGTTGCCGGTGTCGGTGGTCCAGGCGTTACTCCACCCGGGGTAGGTTGGCAGGAGGCCGCCTCTGGTTGGATGTCCGCTTCACCGCTCGGTGCCGGCCCGTACACTTATCGCTTTCTACCAGGCAAAAAACAGTACGTTGATGATTATCCTTCAATGAACTTGGCCATCAGACGACTCGACTTTCTAGCGGTTGGCGGTTTCGACAGCCACTACTGGCCGGGCGAGGACACTAAACTTTGCCTGGATTTAATTATGAAACTGAAGAAGAAAATCATCTATGACCCCAAAGTTCTGGTCTACCACCATCGCCGCCAGCTCTGGCGACCCCACCTCCGTCAAAATGGAAACTTCGGCCTCCACAGGGGCTTCTTTGCTCGTATTCTTCCCCAAACCTCTCTTCGCCTAGTCTACCTAGGACCATCTTTTATGGTTCTCGGGTTGATATATCTGGTTCCAGCCTCGATCTTTCAGTCAATCCAGTTGCCATATCTCTACCAGACCGGCAAATTACTCTTTGGTTTCTATCTTTTGGCCGTCGCCCTAAACTCGGTCTGGGTTTATCGACAGTCCAAAAGTCTTTTTCAGGGGATATTATCTTTCTTTGCCGTCTTCGTTACCCACCTTTGGTATGGTCTCCGCTTCCTTCAAGGTTTCTTCTTTACCAAAAAACTCACTCGTTGAGTATCAACCCTCGCTTGTCGCCATTTCCGCCGCAGGCACAATCTCTTTACTCGCTTGCGTCAGATTGTAAACATGTTGCCTGACCCGCCTTATTGCCCGCCAACCATAAGTGAATAAGAACTGCCAATCGCGTAACCGTCCGCTCGCCAGAAACTGAATCTGCCGCCACAGGAACCGTGGTGAGAAGGCCACCCCGTACATTTTTCTGATCGCCTCGTAATACCGCTCGTGGGGAATCGGTGTCTTCACGATCAGCTTGCTCATATCAAAATCATTGTAGTCATTGGTCAGGAGCACCCCCTTGTCGATACACTCTTGGTGGTAGGGGGTAAAGTCTAGCGGCGTACAGAGTGTCACCTGAAGTGTTCTCGCCAATCCTGAATACATTAAGTACTCGACATATTTAACTGTCTGATCAAGCATTTTCTGCGTCTCCCAATAATAGCCCACCATCACCGTCATATGGGGGTGCATGCCATACTTTGTCATCCAGGTTAGACATTGTTCAATGTATTTTTTTTGATATCCCTTATTAAGTCGACGCAGAGTCTCATCACTGCCAGACTCCAAGCCGATCAGGACGAAGCGGAAATTAGCCTTGGCCATTAACTTAATCGTCTCCTCATCCAAATACTCAAAACGGGTATTGATTCCAAAATAGCAACCCCTCTTATGTAAGCCTCGGTCGATGATTCCCTGGGCGAACTCCCGAGCATCCGAACCCCGGTACCAGACTCCCGAGTCATCAAAAATCTCTTTAACATGGTATTTATTGATCAACATCTCATACTCGTCCAGACTTTTTTCAACTTTCATCTTGGTGAAAGTTAAATCTGGTCCGTTATAACGACAGAAAGTGCACTTGCCAAACATACAATCTCTAATCACACTCGTCGCATATGTTCCGGGAGTTTGAAGAAAGTTGCCGTTTTCATAAGCATAATTTCTCCATTCCACTAGATCCCGGTCTACGATCGGAGATTTATTCACCGGTTCAACTCGGCGGAACTCGCCGGTATCCCGAAATTCACCCCCCTTAACCCTAAAAGTTAGACCCTCAATCTCACATGATCTTCTCCAATTGGTCCGATGATCTCTGATGTAAGGTAGGAGCTTCGCCAAGACAAAGTCGACATGATTACTTTTTAGCACAATATCCGTTTTGGACATCTCCAAAGTCTCTTCTGGTTTTCTCATAGCATGATAACCAGTCATGATAATGATAGATTTTGGTAACACCTTTTTCAGTTCATCCGTCACTCTCCAGTAAAACTTCATCACTGGTGTGGTACTCTCAAAAACAATTACATCCGGATTCCAACGGACAAGGTCAGAAAACCATTTTTCGTAGGTTTTCAGTTGTGAATTACCATCGTCCCAGCGCACCTTAAACTTCAGCTGCTTCAGCCACGTTGCCGCTTGGGCATAAGTTACCGGCAGGAGATAGGTTGGCGTCTTGAAGTACTGGACATTTCGGTTTTGAGACACCATCGCTTTCTGGCCGAGAGCGTTCATAATCGGAGGATACGAGATAGCAACTTTGAGTGTCTTGATCATAGTTAGAAGAATACTTCAGTAATTATATTCGTTCCGCCAAGCCCTTGCTCACGCAGGATATCGTAAACCTCATTGATCATATCGCTATTTCCGCAAAGGTAGCATATCGTTCTTGGGTCTACCGGATGCCTTCTTAAGTACGCAGTCACCCTTCCGTGGAAATCTCCTCCTTCTTCTCGGGAAACACAGGCAATATACCTATTTTTTGGGTAATCTTTAGCGTCATAAAGCTCATTTTTAAAGCTTACTCCGTGTAAGACGGTGTAGTTTAATTTGGGGTAGGACAGGGCAAAAGAATGAAATGGAGCAATCCCAGTTCCTGTTCCAATAAACAAACATTTGTTCTTAGTATCGTTCGGGTTTGTGATCGTGAACAATCCATACGCTCCATCGATGGTGATTTCATCTCCAACTTTAAGTTTTTGTAACTTTGGTGACAGTGCCCCGCCCGGTATGGTCTTGATCAGGAACTCAAGGTATTTCTCATCCTTTCCCGAGTAGGTCGAGTACTCCCGATTGATGGCCTCTTTTTGTAAACCAAGATTTACGCACTGACCGGGAATGAACCCAAACCCCTTCCTTTCCACTCGGATCACGAACGTCGAATCCGTCAGATGCCTAATCTTTAGAACTTTAACTTTGGCAATCTTATTCATTTTCCTCTAGATTGTACAATATGCTAATGAGTAAAAAAATTCTTATCACTGGTGGGGCCGGCTACATAGGTTCCCACACCGTTCACTATCTTCTTGGAAATGGCTACTCACCCTCAGACATTACAGTTTTCGACAACTTGGTCTATGGACACCGAGAGTTTGTGCCCCGGGGAGTATCGTTCATTAAAGGCGACCTCCTAATTAAAGCAGATATTGTTAAGGTCTTCAAGGACAACAATATCAATAGCATTATTCACTTCGCCGGTTATGCTTACGTCGGCGAATCAATGGAAAATCCTGGCAAATATTTCGAAAATAATGTTACTGGTGGAATAAATCTTCTTGAAGCCATGCTTACCGGTAATTGTCGAAAAATAGTCTTTTCGTCCACTTGTTCTATCTACGGCATGACTAGAAGAAGTCCGATAGACGAAAGGTGTCGCCCAAAACCAATTAATCCCTACGCTCAGTCAAAACTATTTTTCGAAACCATACTCCACTGGTACGCTCATATTCATAAAGTTAAATCAGTTCGACTTCGCTACTTTAACGCCGCTGGCGCCTCATACGGTATCGGTGAGGCTCACGATCCCGAGCCGCACCTTATTCCCCTAGTAATAAACACCGCTCTAGGCAAAAGGCAGTCTGTTGGTATTTACGGCACTAATTACCCCACCCCGGATGGGACCTGCATTCGCGATTATATCCATGTTTTGGACCTGGCCGATGCCCACTTAAAGGCGCTGAAACATTTGGAAAAGCCAGACTCCACCACGGATTTCTTCAACATCGGTACTGGCAAGGGAACCTCGGTTCGGGAAATCATTAACGAAGTAAAAAAACACCAACCAAACTTTGAAGTTAGGGAGGAACCTGATCGCCCTGGCGACCCGGCTGAACTTGTGGCAGACCCAAGCAAAGCAAATAAAATTCTCAGCTGGAAAAGCCATTATACTATCCAAGACATTATTAATGATGCCTGGCAATGGCACTCAAAAAGTTAAACTTCAGCAAACCACTAGTTAGTATCGTTATTACCACGAAAAACGAAGAGAAAAACATTGGTAACTGTCTCGAATCGATCAAAAAACAAATCTACCCAAAAGATAAGGTCGAGATTGTCGTTGTCGATAATAATTCTGGCGACAAGACCAAAGAAATTGCTAAGAAATACACCAAATTGGTTTTCAACAAAGGACCCGAACGTTCAGCCCAACGAAACTTCGGCTTAAATAAGGCCAGCGGGGAATACCTGCTTTATCTCGATGCAGATATGACTCTCTCTAAAGACGTGATTAGGAAATGTGTCGAAAAAGTTAGACGAGACCCAAATATTATTAGTTTGTATATTTCTGAGATCGTTACTGGGAGTAATTTTTGGAGTCGAGTTAGACGTTTCGAACGAAGTTTCTATGACGCCACCGTCATTGATTGTGTTCGTTTCATCAAAGCAACAGACTTTCATGCCGTCGGAGGATTTGATACCTCGATGACTGGGCCGGAGGACTGGGATTTTGATAAGAAAATACGTCTACGAGGAAAGGTGGATTTGATCAGAGAACCAATTTATCACAACGAAGCGGAATTCAATCTGAAAAAATATCTCACCAAAAAAAGTTACTATGCCAGGAGTTTTGGCACCTACATAAAGAAATGGGGGCGGAACGACCCAGACGTTAAAAAACAATTTGGACCAAACTATCGTTATCTCGGCGTCTTTATTGAAAACGGTAAGTGGAAAAACGTCATCGTTTCTCCTCATTTATTTTTTGGAATGCTGCTGTTAAGATTTCTCGTTGGCCTTTCCTACTTTAAATCAATCTTAATCAAATGAACATCGAAGAGTATTCAAAAATAGCCCCCCAATATTACACGGACGAAGTCCCACCACTACTTTTACAACTCCTCAACTTTTATGACTTCCACTCTGTTCTGGATTGTGGCTGCGGAGATGGCTCGCTTCTTCACGCCTTAGATAAACGTGGCTATCTAAAAGGGAAAATAGTCTATGCTGTTGATTTTTCGAAAACAAGAATCGCTTTAGTCAAAAAACTTAACCCAAAATTCAAAGCGAGCGTCGGCAGTGCGGAAGATTTAAGAACAACTAAAAGCAACACGATTGATCTCTTCATCTCAACCCAAGTGATCGAGCATGTTGATGATAAAAAAATGGTCGAAACAATTCACCGAGTTGTAAAAAAAGGCGGAAGAGTTTTTCTATCAACGGTTTTTAAGAAAAGTTATGCCTGGTATTTCTATCATAACCAGATCGGCTGGGTATTAGATCCAACCCACCTGAGGGAGTATCAAAAGGACAGCCAGTTATTTAGATTATTCAAAGGCAAATTTAAAGTTATCATTTCGGCAAAGAGACTTCAGTGGTTCCCAATAATCGATTTTTTCGCCAAACGCTTTATTAAACTCAATAGAAACAGGGATACCTTTACTTGGAAGTTAGCTAGGTCGATTAGGATCCCGGTTTTAGGTTATTACAATTGGGAAATGGTCTTGATGAGGATCTAAGCCAAACAATATTCGAAGTTCAGTCCTCGGATTATTCTACTATTTATCCGGTTCTTATAGTAATCAACTATCAAAGCTAAAACTGATGGTGGAATCAGAATACAACCTACCGAATAAAACCAAAATTTTACGTTAAGTATGTTCAGCCAGTTTAATTTAAGTAAATAATAAATCTCTCTGAACAAATGCCTAAGAGATGAATAACATCTGATTTGTACCAGCCCAACAAAATTGGTGCCAATGATATTTTTTAGATAGTAACTTTTCAGACTTGAAAACTTTCGCTCGGAAAGCAATTCATCCAACATCTCGAGCCATCTCCTAGTTGGCGAGATTCTATATAATTCACTGCCCTTTTGTCGAATAGTATTTCCTCCAATTCTTATCGCCACCTGAAAATCTTTTATGAAGACAACCGGATGTTTTTTAAAAATATTAACGAAAGGATATCCATGAGCAATCCAGTCATTTTCAACCGTAAAAAAATTCATTTTCAGGTATTCCTTACGAAAGGCAAGGCCAGATAATTGTCCTAAAATTTCGTTATGTAAAACGTAAACTGCCTTATCGATATCCTTAATATATACGACTTCATTGCGGCCCCGATTTATTGTGGGAGTTATTCTAATTGGAGAATCAACTTTTTCTTGAAACCAATAGTAGGGTCTCGTTACGGCACCAATGTCGTGACTTATCTTAAAGGCTTCGTTAGTCCTCAATAAGGCATTTTTTGATAAGACGTCATCTGCCCCCAACAGAAAAACTATGTCCCCACCAGTATTTTTTACCCCCTCAATCAAGTTTTTAGCGTAACCAATGTTCTTTTTGTTCTTGAAAAATCGAATCGACTTCTTTGAAATTTTTTTGATGATTTCACGCGTATTGTCGCTCGAACAGTTATCTTGAACAATAATCTCAAAGTTTTGATAAGTCTGGCACAGTATGCTTCTGATCGTTTCCTCAATCGTTTTTCCCATATTAAATGTAGGGATGACAACACTTATTTTTAAATCTTTATCGGTAGTCATAGTATTTTTTTAGCTTCACTCATTATGCAATCCATGGAACTTAACTTTGGAGAATACCTCAAGGCCTTCGCCTTTCTATTGATAGAATAATACGCATACTTCGATCCCGTCCGGCCGTGAATGCTTGAGCTGTTTTTAATAAGATACTTAAGGCCATATTCTCTTTTAAAGTACTCCAGCAGTTCGCGCTTTGTTACAGGCGCTTTGCTATAAACATCAAAGAAATCATTTATGGACCTCTTCTTAGAACATAAGACAATAAGTTCTAGCAAATCCTCTGAGGCAATGTAATCTCTCAAGATATCCTCTGAAGATGTCATTAACACTCTCTTTTTCTTTATGCTGGCGATTATTTCTGACATGAATAAGCCTGAGTCCATGCCCAAAAAGCGGCTAAAAAAAGAAAAAATTCTTAAGTCAACAATATTTAAATTTGAAGCCAAACGATGTTTGAACTCAGAATTAATTTTTGCTACTGAATAATAATCATCGTAACTAATATTGTTAACATCTAGTATTGTTTTTGTATGTTCATCTACTGGAAGTGCGAAAGATTTTCCGTAAACCGCTCCGCTACTCAAACTAACATAAAGCGTTTTTGCTCTCTTTCTAATATATTCGAGGATTAGATTATCAAAATCCTCAGTCACCTTGAAAACATCTGCCCCGGCGTCTTTTGCTACTGGTAGACTTCCAAAACCAACACAGTTCACCACAACGTCATAGCTATCATCGCCAAATTTTTTAATAGGGTATGGATGAAACTTATCGTCCGCACGAATTTCAGATAAAAACAACTGCAGTCGATCCATCGATCTGGCGAACAGAAAAACCTCAAACCCCGATTTTAACGACAGACTATATGTTAAGGCTTTTCCAATATGCCCAGTTGCCCCGAGGATTGCTATCTTTTTCATACCTCAACGTTCGAACGGCCTTTTTTTTGTTGAAAAAAGGAATCGATCTGTTTATTTGTAAAAGCGACCATGTCACCGCTTTTCTCGTAAAAGTTTTTATACCATCTAAATGTATATTCAATTGTCTCACCAAACTCAAGCGTTGGTTTCCATCCAAGGAGACCTCTCACTTTACTTATGTCAAGGGTTAGTAGATGCGCCTCATGTTTTGAGTTATCTTTCTGAACCTCAATCCTCCCTTTCCCCAATATTTTGATCGCGTTTTCTGTCAATTCTTTCACCGTCACAAAGCTTGAGGCCTCAGGTCCGAAGTTCCAAGCCCCAACAAAGTCCTTTTTCTTTTCATAGAGACACTTCGCTAGTGATAGGTAGCCAGAAATTGGTTCCAGGACGTGCTCCCACGGGCGGACAGCCTTTGGATTTCTGATGATAATTGGTTGCTTCTTCTCATAAACGTAGCGGACAATATCAGGAACAATTCTATATTTTGCCCAGTCCCCTCCGCCAATCACGTTACCGGCTCTTGCCACCGCGATAAGGGTATTATGCTTGTCGCCGAAGTTCTCAACATTGAAAAACGAACGAATATATGAAAAGGCGATGATATCTGCCGATGCCTTACTGGCACTATATGGGTCATGGCCACCTAGCTGGTCAGTTTCTCTATATGGATATATCCATTCTTTATTTTCATAAACCTTGTCAGTCGTAATTAACACGACCGAGCGGGGGGTACCAACCTCTCTAATCGACTGCAACAAATTTGCCATCCCCATCACATTTGTAGAGTAGGTGTATAGGGGATCATCATAGCTATCTCTCACGATCGGCTGGGCAGCTAAGTGAATAACAATCTCGGGTCGTTCTTTTTTAAACACCTCCTTAACTTTTGCGAAGTCCCGAATATCTACAAAGTGATTTTTTATATGCGGTTTGAGTTTAAGTGTGGAGAACAAACTTGGTTCAGTGTTAGGAAGCAATCCTATTCCACTAATGTCTGCCCCCCAATTGAGCAAAGTTTGTGATAGCCAGGCCCCCTTAAAACCGGTATGACCCGTAATTAAGACCTTCTTGTTTTTAAAGAATTTCTCCATAGTTCCTAAATTTTAACCCATTATATATAATCATGCTCAATGAAAACGATTATTCTCTGTGGTGGAACAGGGACACGCCTAAAGGAGGAAACAGAATTCAAGCCAAAACCGATGGTCTTTGTAGGGAACAAACCAATACTGTGGCATATCATGAAAATATACGCCCATCATGGCTTTAATGAATTTATTCTTGCCCTGGGATATAAAGCTGATTACATTAAAGAATACTTCCTGAACCAAAGGGCTTTCACGTCCGATTTTTCTTTGTCAACAAATAACTATGAAGTCGAATACCATTCAGGCAGTCGAAAGGAAGCTGATGATTTCAAAATAACCTTTGTCGATACCGGACTTGATACTCTCCCAGGTGAAAGAATACTTCGTTGTAAAAACTACATCCCCAAGGAAGATCAAAACTTTATGGTGACTTATGGTGATGGAGTAATTGACTCAAATATTAAATCGTTAGTATCTTTTCATAAACGGCAGGGGACCATTGGAACCATCACCGGAATTCATCCGCGTTCCAAGTTTGGTCTTGTTAAAGTTCAAAAAGGAGGCCTCGTTACTGGATTCACAGAAAAACCGGAGCTTCCAGACTGGGTCAACGGTGGTTACATGGTTTTTAACAAAGAGATGTTTAACTACATTCGTCAAAAGGAAACGGAACACCCAGCCTTAATCAGGCTCGCGAAAGAAAAGCAGCTATCCATAAAAAAACATAACGGTTTTTGGTTCTGCGTGGACACTAATAAAGAACTTATAGAAATAAACAATATGTGGAATTCCGGTGACGCACCCTGGAAAGTATGGGAATAATTATTATTGGCATATAATATAGATCAATGAAACGGCAAGATGTTACCAGACTGACGGTCGAGGCTAAAGAAATTCGTAGGATTGTCTTTAGCATGATTCTTTCAGCCCACGCCTCCCATATTGCCTCTGCCTATTCTGCCGTGGAACTGCTCACTTATCTATACTCGGAACGACTCAAGGTTGACTCCAAAAAACCCAACGATCCGGACAGAGACAGATTTATTCTAAGTAAGGGCTGGGGAGTCTCCGCCCTTTACGCCACCCTTTTCAGAAAGGAGTTTATTAGTGGGGAACAAATTCAAGAATATTGCAAAGATGGCAGTAAGATGATCGGCATTGCCACGAGAAATGGGATACCTGGGATCGAAGCCACCACAGGATCGATGGGCCACGGGCTCCCGGTTGGCGTCGGGATAGCAAAGGCACTTAAGCTTCAAAAAAGAAAAAGCCGAGTCTATACCATTATCAGCGACGGTGAACTAGACGAAGGATCCACTTGGGAGGGAATTCTACTTGCAGCACACCATCATTTAGATAACTACATCGTGTTCGTCGACTACAATAAATGGCAAAGTTTCGGCAGAACCAATTCGGTTCTAAACACGGAACCATTAAAAGATAAGTTCGCTGCTTTCAACTGGCATGCCGAAGAGATCAACGGCCACAACTTTAACGAGATCGACAAAGCAGTTGCCTCCTGCCTAAAGATCAAAAATAAGCCTAGCGTCATTATCGCTAATACCGTGAAGGGTAAGGGGCTAACCGCGATTGAAGACAAAAACGAATGGCACTACCAAACTCCTAGAGAAAACGAAATTAAAATTGCAAAGAATGAGGGACTAGCATGAAAACAGCGTACATAAATACTTTAACGGAGTTAATGCGTAAGGATAAGAAGCTAATTACAGTTACGGCTGACATGGGATTCTCAGTCTATGAAGCGATGCAGCAAGAATTCCCGGAAAGATTTATTAATACCGGAGTTACAGAACAAGCCACTACAAGTTTTTCCGCGGGACTTGCCTTAACCGGATGGAAAGTCTTTATGTACGCACAGGGCATTTTCGCAACGACTCGGTGTTTTGAACAAGTACGGTTAGATATCGCCTATCAACACCTGAACGTTAAAATTGTTGGGGTAAACGCAGGCTTCAGTCTAAATCAGTTGGGAACAAGTCACTTTGCTTTAGAGGATGTCGCCTTAATGAGAACTCTGCCAGGAATGACGATTTTTACGCCCGGGGATCCTGTTGAGATGAAATGGGCCGTTGAAAAATCATATGAAATTGACGGCCCAACGTATCTAAGGTATTCAAAAATGGGCAACACCGTCATTCATACAAAAAACACGAAACTCACCATCGGTCAACCAACTAAAATCACACAAGGTAAAGATGCTACCTTACTGGTTAGTGGGGGAATCCTGGAAACTGCCATGAAAGTTGTTCATGAACTTAAAAAGCAAAAGTTAGAAGTATCCCTGTACTCCGTCCCGACAGTCAAACCGCTCGATGAAAAAACCTACGTCGGAATTTTAAAGCGATCAAAATATGTATTCAGCCTAGAAGAGCATAGTATCGTCGGTGGTTTGGGAAGCGCAATCGCAGAACTAATGTCTGAAAATAAAATACACGTACCATTTTTAAGATTAGGTGCCCCGGATCGGTTTACTAGCATCACAGGTTCTATAGAGTACTTACATGACTACAACGGCCTATCTACTGATAAGTTAACCACGACAATTTCGAACTCATTGAACAGACATGGTAAATAGTCCAAGGTTCCTCCCCGGGAAGTCATATATCCCAGTTTCAGGCAAGGTATTTGATAATGAGGAAATCAATAATGCTATCAAGGCGGCCAGAGACGGGTGGTGGACTGAAGGCGAGTTCGGTAAAAAGTTTGAAAGTGAATTCAGAAAATTTCTCGGTGTCGAGTATGTCTCCCTTGTCAATTCCGGCTCATCCGCCAATCTCCTTGCCCTCTATTCCCTAACATCATCGGTCTTCGGAAAACGACAACTTAAGCCTGGCGACGAATTTATCACTACCGCAGTGGCCTTTCCAACCACAGTCAACCCCGGAGTTCTCTATGGTTTAAAACCAATATTTATCGACGCAGAAATTGACACACTAAATATTGATGCCTCTCAGATCGAGAAGTCCATCACAAAAAAAACGAAATTAATCATGATCGCTCATACTCTTGGACGACCTTTCGATCTCGATAAAATCACCCGACTCTGTAAGAAATACAACCTTTGGTTAATTGAAGATTGTTGCGACGCATTAGGGACGAAATATAAAGGTAAATATGTAAGCTCCTTTGGCGATATCGCCACCTTCAGTTTTTATCCGGCCCATCAGATGACAATGGGAGAGGGGGGCGCGGTAGTTACGAATAACCCGCTAATCAACCGTTCCATCAGGCAATTTAGAGACTGGGGTAGGGACTGTTGGTGTGATACTGGTCACGATAATACATGTGGAAAACGCTTTGGTTGGAAACTAGGAGAGTTGCCTCAAGGCTACGACCACAAATATATTTATTCCCAAATTGGGTTTAATCTGAAACTCACCGACTTTCAGGCAGCTATTGGCGTCGCACAGATAAAAAAACTCCCAAAGTTTATTAAGACTCGCCAAAAAAATTACCGTGAACTTTATAACTTCATTAAGCGGTACGAGAAAGATTTGATTTTAATGAAGCATAGTCCGAAAGACGACTTTTCATATTTCGGTTTACCCATCGTCGTCAAACCACACGCCTCCTTTACGAGAAACGACCTGACTGAGTATTTAGAAAGTAATCACATTGGCACAAGAAATATTTTTTCAGGAAATTTACTTAGACATCCAGCCTACGTCAGTAGAAAAGACGAATTCAAAATAGTGGGGAGCATGAAAATCGCAGATTTAGTTATGAATAATGCCTTTTGGATTGGGGTCTGGCCAGGTATTAATAGGGAGAGAATTAACTATATGTGCAAGACCATCAAAGAATTCATGAAGAGCCGTCAGGGAAAATAACCGGTACCTCACTCATAAAGTCGCTGGATAATTTCCTTGTAAGTGGAAAATTTTACTCCGAGTTTTTCTTCAGTAGCCTTGACGGAAAGTCCGCCAAACTGAGGGTACCGAGTCGGATCATTATTCTTTTTCAGAAATTCAACGACCAACCCGGGTTTAACCATGTCGTGTGTGCCATAAACCGTCTGGAAAAGGGTGGTCATCACTTCATATGGAGTGGTGAGATCCCTGCATGCGGCGTGGAATATTCCTGATAATCGTCGGTCAAGAAGAATGTTAAGCACATGACATATTTCATTTACGTCAGTGATGTTGACCCTTTGGTCGGAGAAAATCGGATAAAGGTCCTGATTCTTCTCATAATATACCAGGGGAACTCGGAGATAGTCCGCCTTAAAGTCGTACTTTTTCACGACCGGACAAATCGTACGAAGAATTGCCGACGAAGAGATTCCGTCAGTCACAATCTTTTCCGCCAACGCTTTTGTGTAACCATACCAAGTTAAACGATTCTGATCAATACATATAGCATGGTCCTCGGCATACGGACCCGGATCGCTGGCATCACCCGGAAAAACCATATCGGTAGAGATATGGATTAAATAGATTTCAGTTCCCTTGGTCTGTTCAACTAAATTTTGAGTACCGATGACATTTACCTGATAACAGAGAGAATTTTTATCGCCTCTTTGTTTCTGGGCCTCAGAAACGTTGGTGTAAGCGGCGAAATTAATGACCGCACCTATATCTGGATGATCTTTGAAGTATGCAGCAACACTATCGATTCGAGTCATATCAAAAACGTTGAGATCGGGAACCAGAAGAATATTGCGATCTTTGAACGTCTCGACAAAGCGTGAACCTATCATCCCGGAAGCGCCAGTAATTAAGATTTTCATTTTTTACATTAAATCGGGTTGGACAAAATCGAATGGAACTTCATCCGGACTTATACGACATTCCTGGGTGTCCTGATCCGCTGAAAATTGTTTGTCAGCAAAATACGTGAGAGTAACGGAGAAATTATTAGGGTTTAAAAAGCCATGAGCAACTCCGGCTGGAATATAAACCGAAACAATTGATGACAGAACCACCCTTTGCCTTTTCCCGTAGGATGGAGAGTCTTTTCTGAAATCGATCAGACCGACCAATAATGTGCCGCTTGTACTCCATAGTTCTGTTTGATTGGGGTGAATATGCCAAAACCTTTTGCCGCCGGCAGCGATAAATGAAATGTTAGACTGACGGACTTTAAGTGAGATTCCTAAATCTTTTAATGAGATAATTTCTCCATCCTCATTTAAGCGCACATTTTCTTTGAACCAACCACCCAGGTCGTCAGGGAAAATGTTATTTTTCAACACCACGACACCACTAATACCAGCCTCCTTATCGTAAGTCTGCTGAAGTAAAACAACCTTTTTGGGGAGCTTAATCAAGCCAACAGTCTTCGGTTTAAAACCCATATGAATATTCTTAAATAATTACTACAGTAATTATAGCAATTATAAAAGCATTAGAGATAGGTTGGCTGTTTGATGATGGCCATTGTTAGAAAAATATAATAACATTCGATAAGTTATGGACTACAAAAAAGCTTCACTCGAAAAACATTTTCAAACCAAAGGGAAAATTCAGATAGGAAGTAAATTTGGGAAACTAAAAACAAAAGATGATCTAAGCATCGCCTACACCCCTGGAGTAGCTGCAGTATCGGAATTACTCTCCAAAAAACCGAAAATGGCTTATGAATATTCGATCAAGGCTAATACTATTGCGGTCGTCTCGGACGGATCAGCAGTACTAGGTTTAGGGAATATTGGTCCCTTAGGAGCCCTACCGGTAATGGAGGGGAAAGCCCTATTATTTAAGGAGTTCGGCAATGTCGACGCCTTTCCCATCGTTTTAGCCACTCAGGATACTGAGGAAATAATCGACCTCGTCAAAAACATCTCCCCGACTTTTGGAGGGATAAATCTCGAAGATATCTCAGCGCCCCGATGTTTTGAAATTGAGGAGAGACTTCGACACGATCTCGATATCCCAGTTTTTCACGATGATCAACACGGCACCGCCATCGTTGTCTTAGCCGCCTTAATCAATTCTTTGAAAATCACAGGTAAAAAAAAGAAACAACTCGAAGTAGTCATCAGCGGGGCAGGCGCGGCCGGTATCGCCGTTGCCAAACTTTTATTTAAATTCGGAGTTGGAAACATTGTTATGACTGATAGCAAAGGAATTATCAGTGCCGACAGACGCGACCTAAATCCACAAAAAAAAGAAATGGCGGCCTTAGGAAATATTCATCACATCAAAGGCGGGATTTCCGAGGCACTAAGGGGAGCGGATGTCTTCATCGGCGTTAGTGTTGCGGGGATTATTTCCAAGGATATGATCGCTACAATGAACGACAAGGCTGTTGTTCTTGCCCTCGCGAACCCCACCCCAGAAATAATGCCAGAAGAAGCCAAAGCTGGAGGAGCACTAATTGTTGGAACCGGCAGGTCTGACTACCCCAACCAAATTAATAACGTCTTAGCCTTTCCCGGCATATTTAGGGGAGCCCTTGACCATCGTGTAAAACAAATTACTGATGAAATGAAACTCAAAGCAGCCAGAGCTCTGGCTAGTTGTGTTGGTAAAAAAGAACTCTCGCCAGAGAAAATCATTCCAAGTCCATTCGACCCAGCGGTCGTGAAAAAAGTCGCTGTGACAATCAAGTAGTAGCAATCGATATGATATCCACCCAAGAACAGAAGATATGGTATAAGATATCAACAATAATACCTCAAACTTATGGGACTAACATCGTCAAATCTAAAATTCATTTTAAGAAAAAGTAAGAAATACAAATTTTCTGGTCCAGTTCTTACATTTGGAAATCAAGATATATACGCATCAGAAAGTGATATTAGGGAATGGGCAAAAGAAGACAAAATTTTTCTGAAAAAGCCCAGGAAAATCCTATATTCGACAAGTAAAAGTACTCCAAAGATAAATAAAGAGGCAACTGAACACATCCACGCCTCAACATTTTTTGAGTTCATTGGCATTAACAGTCGCAATTATTATGACATCGACAAGTTCAATTTTGATAAACCGAAAATTATTCACGATTTACAATTCCCAATCTATCCGAAGTTCCACAATTTTTTCAATCTTATAATCGACAGTGGAACCTTAGAACACATTTTTGACGTCAAGTCAGTCATGGAAAACATCGTCAAGATGACGAAGCCCGGTGGTTATGTCTTGCAATTTATCCCCGCCCAGAATTTCTTGAACCACGGATTTTACCAATTTTCTCCAACATTTTTTTCAGATTTTTACACCAATAATGGATTCGAAGTCGTTGAATCGTACATCGTTGAAATAAAAGGGGGGTTAGACAGATTTCATTACTATAACCAGGATAAAGACTACATGAGCGTCTTCTTAAACCCGAAGAGCCGTCTCGTTAACTGTTTTCTTGTGAAGAAAAAAATACAACTAGAGAAAATGGTTTTGCCAGACCAATGCTTATACAAAAAATTATCTGAAAACCCCAGGGCTGTCGAGAAAGATTTTAATAAAACCAGTCTAGATAAAACCATATCTTATTTGAGAAGTATTGTTCCAATAAAATACCACGGGATCTTTTTCAGTCTATGGCAATTTCTAAAAGAAAAAACTTCAAAAAGAAAGTATTTTGACATAAGCAAATAAAGGAAATGAAAAAGATAGTCTTTATCGCCAACCTTGATAATGGCATGGGGATGAGCGGCGGTACAAGAATTTACTTCGAACTTTTGAAAAAGTTCAACCATGTTTTCAAAACTATCGTCTTCGGTTCTTTTGGGACCGCTAAGCGAATGAAACAGGAGAAAATAAAATACACACTCTTTATTAGAACCGATACTGATGATACCGCTGATCTCGGCTCGATGATCGGTCTTTTTGTTCACACCGCCAGAAGATTAGTGGGCGGGGTTAAGTCGGTTAAGAAAAACTATAGTTCTGTCAAAGAAGCCGATTTTGTTTTCTCCGTCTCGGACTTTTGGCCAGATATTTTACCGGCATTATTCCTGAAATGGAAAAACCCAAAGATTAAATGGGTCGCCGCCTTTTATTTTTTTGCCCCTAAACCCTGGCAAAAAGAAAACCCGTATGCTACCTCAATTTCGAGGCGTGTAGCGGGATTCATCTACTGGTCTTCTCAGCTCATTGCATATCAGGCGATTAAAAGGTGGGCCAGTTTTGTCATAGCTTGTAACGAAATCGACCGTAAAATTTTTATCAACGATGGCTTTCCGGAAAATAATATTGTCGCCATTTACGGCGGGGTAGATCTGAGCTCGATAAAAAAGATTCCCGCCCCAAAAAATAAACTCTACGACGCCATTTTCATGGCCCGTTTCCACCCCCAAAAAGGGCCATTGGTGGCGGTGAAGGCCTGGAATGAATTGGTTAAGACGAACCCTAGCGCAAGATTGGCAATGATTGGCAACGGACCAGAGGAGGTGAAAGTCAGGTCATTTATCAAAGAACACAAGTTAGCGAAAAACGTCACTTTGTTAGGCTTCCTGGATGGTGAGGAAAAATATAAGGCGTTAAAATCGTCACAAATTTTTATTCACCCAGCCATCTACGAAACAGGCGGCATGGCCGCCGCAGAGGGGATGGCTTGCGGGTTACCCGTAGTTGCCTTTGATCACGAAGGGTTTAAGTACTGTTACCCCCAAGGAATGCTCCGCGTTTCTCCTATTGGAGATTATCGCAAACTGGCAAATTCGATTTCAGTATTGATTGGAAATAAAAAAATGTATGGTAATATCAGAAAACAAGCAACCAACCTAGTGAAAAAAGAGTGGGACTGGGACAAGCGAGCCTCGTTCGTCCTAGATAAACTTAAATATGTCTAAAGCCGCATATAAAAAACTTAAAAAATGTCGCGTCTGTCGGTCTCCGAACCTGACGAATTTTCTCTACTTAGGCCTGATGCCCAGTGTGAACAATTTTCTTACATCCTATCAGCTGAACGACCCCGAACCAAAGTACCCACTCACGGTTTGCTTTTGTCACAATTGCGGTATGGTCCAAACGCGTGAAGTGGTAGACCCTGTTGTCATGTATAAAAACTATGTCTACATTTCTTCGTTTTCCAAAACTATGGCCGATCATTTTGAGTATCTGGCAAAATCTTTAGTTTCTCGTTTCAACCTAACAAGCAATTCGCTTGTGGTTGAGATGGGTAGTAACGACGGAACTCTACTTAAGATATTTAAAAAACTTGGAACAGAGGTTTTGGGTGTCGATCCGGCTCAAAATCTCGCCGCCATAGCTAACCGTGACGGCATCGAGACATGGGATACATTTTTTGATCGAAAAACAGCCAAGAAAATTCTCAAAGAAAAACACCAGGCCTCACTGGTGATAGGCACCAATGTTTTTGCGCATATAAATAACCTTGACGATATTCTTCAGGGATTAAATTTATTACTCTCGGATGATGGCATATTTGTGGCAGAATTTCCCTATTTGGTTGATCTAATCCAAGGAATGCAGTTCGATACCATTTACCATGAACATCTTAGTTACTTTTCTCTAAAACCGCTGATTCATTTGTTTGCTCGGTTCGACCTCGAACTTTTTGATGCCGAAAGAACCTCGGTCCATGGGGGATCGATCATAATCTTCGTCAGAAAAAAAAATAGTGGTAAAGAGATCTCAAAGACATTAAGTCAATTACTCACTCTAGAGCGCAAACTCAAATTTGACAAAATAGAAACATTCAAGCAGTTCGCTAAAAAAACCGAAATGACCAAGAAAGGACTCCGTCGCGTCCTGATCTGGCTCAAACAACAAGGAAAAAAAGTTGTTGGTTTCGGCGCCCCAGCAAAGGGAAACATCTTACTTAACTTTTGTGGGATAGATGACAGCTTGTTGGACTACTTGACAGACAACATTCCATATAAACACGGGCTGTACTCCCCAGGCACTCACCTTCAAGTATTTCCTGAAGAGAAGATCAAAGAAAATAATCCGGATTACCTTCTCCTCTTACCTTGGAATTTCAAGGAAGAAATCCTTCATAAATTAGAGGATTATCGGAAACGTGGCGGCAAGATAATCGTTCCAATACCAGAAGTCGAGATCATCTAATATCCTATGCAGACGAAGTGTAATGTTTGTGGTTCAAACAAGATAGTTGATATTTTTAAATCTGTTAACGTTCACGGTCGACATCTTATTAGCGACAAAGAAAAATTTGCTGTTTCTAGATGCGAGAACTGTGACGCCGTCTTTTTGGGGAATATCAAAGTAGACAAGGAATATTACAAGAAATATTACGAGTTAGGTTACTACGATCAAACTGGAGTGAAATCCGGAAGTCTACTCGAAAAACTATTAGCCTTTTTTTCCAAACTTTCGATCCAGAGAAAAGAAAGACTAATGCGTCGCTACATTAATAAAAAGAAAGGCAAGATATCAATTTTGGATATTGGCTGTGGAAGTGGAAATTTTTTACTGAACCTTGATTCGTCAAAGTTCGATCGATTCGGAACCGAAATAAATAAAGAGGGATTTGAAATAAGCAAAAAAAGAGGATTACATATGTTTTTCGGCGATCTGGGAAAGATTGACTTTGGGAAGAAGAAATTCAATGTCGTTTCTCTTTGGCAGGTTCTCGAACACGTTAAGGAACCAAGAAAGTTGATGAGAGCTGTCAACCGAGTGTTATCGCCAGACGGAACCTTAATCTTTCAAGTACCAAACACCAACGGGTTTGGCTTCAAGATCGGGAAGAAAAACTGGTTCCACTTAGATTCGCCCAGGCATCTAATCCTTTACAATCCCAAGAGTGTCGCCACATTATGTGCCGCAACGGGCTTCCAAGTTGTTCGTATTGTAAACGAGTTCTACGACTATCCACTGGATCTCTTTTGGTCAGTTAGAAGCTCGTTGCTAAAATTCCTTATATACCCGCTCTATCCCATATTTAAGTTGTTCAGTAGTGAACACTTAACTTACGTATGTACAAAAAACAATATTAATGCCTAGCGGCTTCTACCTAGCCACCGTCAGCGAGCGGGGAAACTGCAAGTAGTAGAACGCTATGTAGCCAACCAGGGAAAGACGAAAAACTCAAACTAACTTCGCATGCTATCATAAACTCAGCTTCAGATGACACCCCGTCGGCTCTGCCGCGGGGCTGTTAGTTCATCTAGCCTTTAATAAGCTATTTTTCAACCATGACTTGGGTCTTCATAATTTTAGGAATAGTTATTGGGTGGTTTATTGGGGTGTCTAAGAAGAAAAACTCTGTAGAAAATTTAGACGCTAGAGTGAAACGCCTCGAGGAACGAGGTAGCGAAGAGATCGACTTTGTGCCTAAAGTAGATCAATTTGACTGGCGTAGAGAGATTCACAACATCATGGTTTCAATCTTTGGAAAGATTTACTCCATCAAAATTTTTCGTAGAAACCAACTAAATTTTGCCAAAGGACCATCATTGGTCCGAGGAACTTCAGAGTCCGATATAAGAGTCAAACCCAGAAAAAAAGTGGCTAACACAAGACAAATAATTGTCAATCTCAATCACTACTTCTTCGCTCCAAGATTTCACCTTAAGCGTTTTAAACTTAATTTGTTAGTGATCTTCCTTGTCATAGTAGGACTTACAACCGTCTCATTTCTAGCCCTTTCTTTCTCGCTCGGACCTTTTCTAATGACTTCACTATCAACAGTACTGAATCTCCATCCCACAATTGAAGTTAACAGATTTACCAATCCTTCGTTCATGGCCGATACTAACTCGTGGAGTGTGTCAGCTGTTAACGGCGCCACCACCCCTAATGGATGGCAGGCCGTTCCTGGTAGAAACCTCTACTCGACGAAGGACTTCCTCGTCATGAAGTACGAGGCTAAGTGCGCCTCTATTGGGTCTCCCGCAGTCGGTCTAACTAGCCCCAATGATTCGACTCACGGGGTATACCGGGATGATGGGGTAAGGACACCAGCCAACAACTGTACTAGTGCCAATGGCCGCAAGGTTGTTTCGGTCGCGTCTGGCTATCCCATAACCTACATCAACCAAATTGAGGCCGCTGCCCGTTGTAGAACTGTTTCTGTAAACGGAGTGGCGGCGCATCTCATCACCAATAAAGAATGGATGACCATCGCTCGAAATGTTGAAGCCCAACCCAGCAACTGGAGTTTGGGAAGAATTGGTAGCGGGTACCTCTATGCGGGACACAATGACAACGAACCGGCTAAAGCACTAGTTGCTTCAAGCAATGACGCCAATAGAGCAGCCTACACTGATGCAAACGGTACTGAGGCTACTACTACTACTACTACTACTACTGCCACTGGTCAGTCGGGTACAGGCGGGGGAAGCCAAATCAGAACTCTTAATCTTTCCAATGGTTCGGTTATCTGGGACTTCGCCGGTAATGTCTGGGAATGGACCAATGTTGTCATCTCTGGCAAAAACAAACCAAAGGGTGAGGGCCTTATTCCTAATTGGCTTGAGTTTACGAAATTAACCAATTATGGGAGTCTCTCCAGTGATGAAATCAGGCCGCTTGCTAGTTTGTACAACTCTAGTTCTAGCTACGGTGTCGGTACAATCTACTCGGGTATGATGACTGGTGACAATAAATTTGGCATGGTCCGCGGCGGCGATTTTAGTACCGGCTACTTTGCCGGGGCATTCGCGGTGCATTTGGCTAACTTGTCAACGAGTTCGAACTACAGCATTGGCTTTCGATGTAGTGATCCCATACCTGTCTCTCAATCTTTTTTGACTTGGTTAAAAAAAGCGGTTGGCGGCAATTTAGTTACCGCTGGTTCTGTCGCTGATGCCAAAATTGTCCAAACTGTCAACGTTGGCAACACCCTTACTTATGATTTTTCAGTCTATGTCTACGACAACACAGTCGGAAACGTCGGGGGTACCGTCTCTTCCTCTGTGGCACAGCTTTATTACAACGGGGCGACCATCACTACGACCTACATCAATGCAGGAAGTGGCTGGTGGAAACTAACCGGATCACTCATTGGTGCTAACGCTGATCGAGAGTATGGAGTGTTGGTTAAATCTGGAAAAACGGTTGTGGTTGATAAGCTTTCTCTTGCCAAACAGCGACAGTAGCGTTCTATCAAAGGATGTAAACTAAAAATTTAAAAATAACCACAACAAATCTGTTCTTCAACCAGATTCACTACTTATATATGTAAAAAACACCGCCCTGCATAATTTCCGCATCATAATTTAAGAAGGAAGACCTTGTATAATCACCAAATATGAATAACGAGCGCCATAAAATTTTTAGCTCATTTTTCGGAATATATCTTCCCCACCTAGATGCCGTAGGAATAAAGAAGCTAGATGTGCGTAGTTGTTTTTCCAAATATTGTCAACATCTGTATTGTAATAGTAAGTAATAAATAACACCAAAAGTCCGCCTACTACCCAATAATGTTCGAAAAAAAAAGATTGCTCAGATTCGGTCTTTTAATGCTTTACGCTGTTTTACTGTTTTTTTATATCTTCCGTTACTACAGTCACGGTAGAATCATTTCCGGTGGGGAAGGTGCTTATTTTATCGACTACATTTCCCAGTTAAGAAATTACGGCTTCAGCTGGCTGAATTCAGGAACGGGCATCTTTGCGACCTCTTTGAATTTTGGTTATATTTTTCATCTCGCTTTGCTCCAATATCTTATCCCAAACGAGAGAGTCATAAACTTCGTTGTCATTTACTCAATCTTTTTTTTACCATTTTTGGCTATGTATACACTTGCCGGAAAATTGAAGGCAAAACCAATTTTAGCCTTTATGATTTCCGTCTTTTACGTTTTCAACCCTTTTTCGCTGGTCTTCTTGCAGTCCCTCAACCAGTGGAATATGTTGGCGGCCTATATCTTACCCTCATTCACATATTTGATTCTGAGATTTTATAAGGATAATCTGAAACTATTCCTTATTTTTGGAGTTCACTCTTTCGTTTTTGCCTTCACCAACGCTAACCCGCCATCGATGGTTCTTTACCAGGTGGCTTTGGTTATAATCACAATTTTTGTTTCACTTTTTCAAGACAAAGAGCCCTGGTCAGTCAGAACGACTCTCGGTAAATACCTAGTTGTTTTCTCATCTTTTATTTTATTTAACCTTTGGTGGATATTACATTGGTTCTACGTTTACAAAGACGCCCAAGTAGGGTATACCGCCCAATTCGCTCTGAACTGGTTAAAAGACATCAGTCAGTCAGTTCCAGTCACCGCGCGAACATTAAACCTAGAAGGTTTGCTTCCCTTCCCAGCCAAATCCACCTATGATTTTCTTTCACAGCATTACAGTTTGTTTTTTTCTCATTTAATTTTAGTTATTCCAGTTCTAATTATTACTTATGTTTTTCTTCGGTTTAAGAGAGTTGAAAAAAACTTCCTCTTTTTACTTTTATCATTCGCCTTAATCAGTTTTCTTTCTAAGGGGATCGGGGGAATATTCGGCCGCCTATATGAATTCATGATACTTCATATCCCGACTTTTTCAATATTCAAGTCAGCTAATGAAAAATGGGGAATTTTATTGATCTTCCTAGAAGCACTTATTCTGCTTCTCTCCTTCGAAAAAATTGAAAATTTAAAATACAAAAAACTGATTTATATTATTTCTGGTCTATATTTGACTTACATTTCCATACCATTTGTGACCGGAAATATAATTTCCGATTATCAACGCGCGCCAAACTTCATCGGCTCACGTTTTTTTATCGACAAAAAAGAATACATAAACCTAAGGAAGGGGCTTAATGGTGACAATAAGCTATATCGAGTACTTTCCTTTTCCGGAAGCAATAACTACCAAGTCGCCCTACACATTAAAGGAGACAAATACTACACCGGAAACGATCCAATTCTGAGCAACACGAACAAACCTTTTATTGCGCCATATAACGGTTCCTGGACCCAGCATTACGACTTTTTCTACAAAAACATTTCAGACGATAACTATCTTCGTTTGCTCGGACTTTTTAATATCGGGAAAGTTGTAATCAACAGAGATATGTACCCATGGTTCGGCTTTGCCGAGAAAGAAAGTATCGAAGAAATCGAAAAAATACTCAATAAAAAACTAGTGCCGACAAAGGGGGAAACGATTGACACTTACGATACAGGCAACAGTTTCCTCCCAAGGTTTTATATTCCAGTCAACCTTGTACCGCAAAAGTCAGGAGATGAAAATATCTTGGACGCTCTAAAGAGACAGAAAAATATCGTTGATCCCAGAATAGCAATAATCCCAAACACAACAGCCACCAAAATATCTTTCGATAAAAAAAGGAAAACCCCCAAAATAATCTTCACTCAAATTAATCCGGCAAAATATAGAATTCGGATAGAAGGAGCCGAAGATCCATTTTTGCTCATCTTCTCGGAAAGCTTTCATAAGAGCTGGAAATTATACCGTAGCGAAGTAACCAACTCAGGTCTTGGACCAGCCTACCAGGCGATGAACAATTACTTCAATGGAGCCATTTCAGAAACCATCTCCCCATTCAAGATATTAGATGCCAACTTTTCGGAAACCTGGGGGAAAAACCCTCTGTCTGAAGATAAACATCTACTTGCGAACGGATTCGCCAACTCCTGGTACATCACCCCTGAAGACATGGGTGGCTCAAAGAGTTACGAGTTGGTTGTTGAGTTTTGGCCTCAACGACTATTCTACATAGGCATCCTTATCACGTTTTGTGCATTTCTTCTTTCACTTATAGCTATTTTTATCAGGGTCATTTGGAGAATAAGCCGAAAAAAACCATGAAACTTACTAAGAAACTGACTAAACACTTATTTGTCCCCCTTTTTCTGCTCATTCTTTGGTTGTCGTTAATGATCCGCTATATTAAGGCCGAGAATCTTGGCTTTCTGACACTTGACATCCGAGGCGGGTATGATCAGTTGAAAGGCATCCCACCAAGAAATGAATTGTTTAAGGGGGATATTGTTTCAGGGGAATTTTTCGACCGCTACCCAAACCTTGGAATCATTGGAATCCGCTTTAGCAACCAAAACCGAATCAACAAGGACCGTTTGGAATTTCGACTAAAAGAAGCCGGGTCAGACAACTGGTATTACAAAGCTCAATATAACACCGACCAATTCCAACTTGATAGTATTTTCCCAATTGGTTTTCCACCCATCAAGGGCTCTGCTAAAAAAAGATACTACCTCGAGATTGAATCGCTTTTTGGAGCCACCGATAGCGCCATCGCCATTATAAACAAACCACCGGTGTTTATTGGAAGACATACTTTTCAGAAGGAAGCGTTGTTAAAAGACAAAGGTTTGTTACTGTATTTCATCCCTAGCAAAATTATTAATCTACTAAGCCTCCCGGAGTTTCGCTTCCATTTTTTTGTCTATTCTCTACCCCTGGTTTTTTATAGCCTATTTCTTCTGTTCGGATTCAGCTTTCATTTTCCGGTATTCGTAGTTTTCGTTTTTTTGTTCATCGATATTTTCTTTATAAAAACAATCAACGACTTTTTGATCGTCGCCGTAATATTCGCCTGGACATTACCAACAAAGAAGTTCAGGTTTGAGAGTGAAATATCCTGCTCTTTAGCCTTGGGGTTATTCTTTATTTTTCCTCTTTTCTTTGCTCTAGGACTGGTGAATATCGCTGAGAAATTTGCCGTCTGGGGCTACCTTTTTTTTACCCTCGCCATCGTTCAAAGGATCTACGAGGAACATTCTCATCCCGAGGGTTTGATTACCTACAAAGAATTCTGGAGAAGCCTGCGTGTCCAGTGGGGAAATGTACTTTTATTCACTTATTTGATCGCCATCGGAGAAATCACTATAAGCGTCAAGGCAATCAAAGAGGGTGGGGTACTTCTGGCCAAATCAAGCAAGGAACTCGCCTCATCTGGCAGTGTGTTAGTTATCAAACCCAGCAAGGATCTTTCCCCGTCTGGAACCGAATTAATTTCCTTGATGCTTTACCGTCTTGGGAAACCAATGATGGGAGTTTATATCTATACTACCAAAGTCTCAATATTTATTTATATCGTTGCCCACATCCTGAGGTTGATTATTAGAACGGGACCATATCTATTGCTTGTTTATCTTATTCGACTTCAGATACTTAATTTCTTTAAGTACCTCCACATCTACCAAGATTTTTTTGTCTCCAGTCAAAATTTACTTTTTCAGGACCAAATAGGGCATCTCCTTTATGGACTTTTTTCTTTACTTTTTGTCATCTTCATCGTCTTGCAAAGAAAACGCAGTCTAAGGATAAAGACACTATTGGCATCCGTTCTTCTAATCATTTCTATCAACGTCGCCCAGACAATTTTCAATTTAAAAGCAGCTAGATTTGAATACAGGGTAACCATCTGGTCCGTTCGACCAATCGAAACAGCAGAACCATGGGTTGACGTTACCGTTGAGGGAAGAAATTTTAATGAAATGCCTTTCCGCGGAAAAGTACTCGTAAACAGGGTGGAGCAAAGAATAATTAAATGGTCGGATAGAGAAATAGTTTTCCGCACCGACCCCAATATAACTCGAAGCGGTAAGCTAGAAGTTGTTACTATCGACGAAAAAGAAAGCAACCAAACCAACTTTCGATATACAGGTAACAGATAATGAAAAAAAATTCCTTAACTTATATATTATTATCGACAATCTTTTTCATACCCAGTCTACTAAATTTTTTTTCTGGAGATGATTGGTTTCACTTGCGTGTTTCTCAGATCGGCAGTTTCAAAGAATTCCTTAATTTCTTCTCACTTGTCAGGACTTCACAATCCATCGCTTTTTACCGACCCCTGCCCACCCAGGGGTTTTTCTTTATTTTTCAAAGACTGTTTGGGTTAAATCCACCCCCATATCACCTTTTTGTTTTATTCTGTTTTGGTTACTCTCTCTACCTGCTTCACCATTTCGTTAAGCTGCTCACCGCCAACAAACAAGTTGCCATTATTGCCGTACTAATCTACGGCTTCTCGGTCAGCAATTTTACTCGCCTTTATTTTCTCTCTGCCTTCCAAGAGATTGCTCTCGTTATTTTTTCCCTTCTTACTTTAACCAGTTATCTGGAAAATAAGAGAAAAAAATCGCTTGTCTTCTTTTTACTAGCACTCCTGTCAAAAGAGACCGCCATCGTGTTACCCTTCTTAATCATTATCACCGCCTGGCTGAACAAAAAAATAAAAATCCCGAACTTCCTGCCTTACTTCGCCCTTCTCGTCCCCTACCTATATCTTCGCTTTCGTGTCTTTGGCGCCACCGCCGGTGATACTTATTTATGGAATTTTTCCCCGGTCAAAGCCCTCAATACCTTGACCTGGTATATTCTCTGGGCGATCGGTTCCCCCGAACTTTTAGTCGACTACATTGGCTCCGGTTTCAAACCGATCCCTAGGTTTTTTACCGACTTTCACCTCTGGTGGCCTTGGATTATCTTACCGCTCGTCATCTTGATCCTTCTAAGTGTTTATCTTTTGTTCAAAAACTATGTTAAGGAAAGACGTAATATCACCTACGGCGTATTATTTTTCATGCTTTCAATTTCTCCGGTACTTTTCCTTCCAACCCACAAGTTTTCTCTTGAGTTGGGTCTACCCCTAGTCGGTTTTTCCTTGGTGATGGCGCTTCTTCTCCCCAAAAGTAAATTGGCCAATCTTTTCCTGGTTGTTTTCATTTTCTACAACCTCGCCATGAATTACCTGACCTACACCACTCATTACTCGGTTAATCGGGGCAAGATTTCACAAAAAACATATGAGTACTTCGTCAGAAATTACCCAAAAGAACCAACAAATTCTTATCTTGAATTTATAAACGATACTCCTTCATACACCAAAGAGTGGGGCAGCAGTAGGCAGGTCAGTAATGCCATTGGCGGTTCCGAACTCTTCCGTGTCCTTTATCATGATCCCGGCTACACCGTCTACTTTGAAGATTTCCCATTTGCCCGGCCTCAAATGCAGGTAATCAAGATTAGTTCTAAAATATTCCTAGAGTGAAGAAAAAGGACATCTATGTCTACTTGTCATTGGCGTTGATTTTCTGGCTTGGCTTATTCTTACGTTTTTACCGCCTGAATCTCAATATCCCTGAACCTTACGCCGACGAAACGGGACACTACGTTTTGCGCAACCTAATCTTGGGTCGTGATACCAATCTGTGGTTTTTCCTCTACAACAAATTGTTCCTTGGAACCTTTTCATTCACCTGGATATTTGGACTGACTCCGTTCGGGGTTCGCTCTGCTTCTGCCCTGTACGGCTCCTTTACCAGTCTGGCCGCTTTCTGTTTTGCTTACACCATTAGTAAAAGAAAGTCTGTCTCATTTCTGATGGCACTTCTAGTCGCTATCATCCCCTGGAACTTTATGATCAGTCGCTTGGGCCACACCCACGTTGTGGTAATTGTGCTTCTTACCATGATCCACGTTAGTCTTTTTTTGATCGCCCAAAAATTCCGAGACTACTTAGTTAGTCTGGTGCCGTTGCTTCTGGCCCTGCTTTACTATCCTTCAATGGTCGTGGTTGTACCATTCGCACTAGTTCTTGTCCTATGGTATGCCGGCCAATCTCTTTCAAAAAAACAGAAGGTCCTGACTCTTATCATAGCTACAACTGCTCTTGTTGTCCTGGCCCCTATTGTCCTTAACTACTTCCACATCCTCGACGTTAAGGGCCGAGCTTTAGACCTAGCCATTTGGCGCGACGTCAACACGCCCTATGAGATCGATAGGTACCGCGCCCTTTCCTGGAACTCCGCTCCATCAATCTTTTCTTTCAACTTACCTCCCGAAAAACTTGCCAACAAACTTGTCTACAACAAAGCCATGGCCAACCTCTCTGTTTTTACCCGAAATTATCTCTCTTTCTTCTCGCCCGACTGGTTATTCCTAAAGGGGGACGCCATTCTTCGCCACTCGACTGGCCAGGTTGGTGCTTTTTATCTTTTTCTTTTCCCCTTCATGCTCTATGGTGCCTTCAAATTTTTTCAAACCAAAGACACTAAAACCAAAGTCACTTTTCTGGTTTGGATTCTAGTCTCCCCAGTCCCAGCTGCGATCACCAAAGACGGGGCCGGCTATCTCCTTCGGGTGGTTACCCTGCTTCCTTTTCTGACTTATTTCAGCTCTCTTGGTCTTTACGAATCTTTCGGTCTCGTCAAAAAAACTTGGCGTTTGCCCTACGGCATTTTAATTGCCCTCCTGGCCCTCTACTCTGCCTACTACTTCTTCTACGGCTACTTTCACGTCTATCCGTCTTTAGCCGAACGATCCTTCGAAAATGGATTCAAAGAACTTTCCGACTTTCAGATTTCTCGCCAAAACACCTCGCTTCTGATTATTTGGGACGGTTATTATCACGATATCGACTTCCGCTTCTGGCAGAACACTCCTTATCAGGACACCAAATTATTTACTTTAAAAAGAATCGAGGTGGGAGATAGTGTCTTCTGGCAGACTTTTACCAACCTGTACTTCTCTGCCCCCAAATCAGCATCGGCAGTAAAACAGTTTATCGCCCAGTATCATCCGCAATTCGTTGTTTTACCTGATCGCTACTTTGTAAAATACCCCGAAGATGTCCAGTTACTGCTTTCCACCAAACCTGTCGATCAGATTAGTTATCCGGATAAAACCACCGCCCTCACCATCTACACTCCTCTTTCAAAATGATCTCTAGTTGTATTGTTTGTCATCGGCAGACCTTCCGCCTACTGAAGTTGAAGCAACACACCATCAAGGTCTGTCAATACTGCGGATTGGGAGTGACCCTCAACTTTCGAAGCCCCGATTACTCCGCCTACCATCGGGATGACTGCTATGAAAAAGAATCGGCTCTAGTGGGTAATTATGCTGAAAAACATTATCATCTCAGCCGGTTTCGGTCTCCAGGAAAAACCGTCTTAGAAGTTGGTTGCTCAACCGGTTCACTTCTACGCCAATTTACTAGTCATGGTTGGTCGGCCACTGGCATCGAACCATCAAAAACCGCCGCCAATTACGCCTCGGAAAAAGGACTTGCCGTCACAAACACTGACCTAGAACACTTCAAGCTAAAAGGTAGATATTCTTTAGTGATCATGATTCATGTTCTGGAACATGTCAATGATCCTAAAAAAACGCTGCAACACCTGGCGAAACTTGTTAATCGAAACGGCCGTCTTTTTGTTTCTGTTCCCAACTTTGGTAGTCTGACCGCCAGACTTTTCGGTCAACGTTGGTCCGCCCTCCTACCAAACGAACACCGTTGGCACTTTACTCAAAAATCCCTATCGCTTCTTCTCGAAGACTGCGGCTTTGAGGTGATCAGGTCTGAAACCAACGCTGGGGTCTTCGGTTTGGCTCATCCCATTCGCCAACTCCTGATCTCATTGTTTCAAATGAAAAAAATCTTTTTCCGCCTAGTTCTTTTTTTACCATACGACCTTATTAGCACCAAGTTGAATATTGCCAGCAACCTCATCGTTACCGGTCAAAAAACGAAGTAGCCATCTTTCTGCTCATGCTATTTAGTTTATAGTTAAGCTATGATATAAATAAATTATGTCTACTAGAAGAGAATATCAGAAGATGTATCAAAGAAGTTACCGAGGCAGAAATAAAGCTAATATTCTCATTCAGAATAAAAATAGATACCAGAAATTAAAATACGAAGTGCTTTCTTACTACTCTAGTGGGGAAATTAAGTGCAAATGGTGTGGGTTTAATGACATCAGAGCTTTAGTTATCGATCATATTGGCAATGATGGGAGCTCTAATCGTAAAACATTGATGTCCTCAAGTATTTACGCATACTTGAAAAAAAATGATTTCCCAAATGGGTTCCAGGTTTTATGTCATAATTGTAACTGGATAAAGGAGGTATCTAGGAAACTAACGAGTAGAGATTTTTTGATTGAACAAGAAATAGGGGAGTTATAAACTATATAAGAATCAAAACAATTTTCCCCAATACCTCACTGTTTCGACTCTACTATCTAGATTTTTATAGTTTGCCCAAATTTGGTAAAACTAAGCTCGGCCAGCTGGTTCTTTATGCTAAGCAAAGTCAAAAGATCGAGTTAATTGCGGAGGTCGTGCCTCAATTTAAAAGTGTTATTAAGGACCTGATCACAAGATACAAAATCGACGCGGTCGCCTTTATTCCACCCACGGTTCCGCGTAAGTATCAGTTCCAAAAGGAGATTGAAAAGAAGATTTCACTGAAAATGCCCAAAATAGAGCTAGTAAAAGCCTATCTAGGTGATATTCCCGTGCCGCAAAAAACGCTAAATAAGCTTGAAGACAGAATTATCAATGCTCGGGGCTCAATTTATATCAAAGATGAAACAAAGCATTTTCGGAACGTATTGTTGATCGACGATGCGGTTGGATCGGGAGCCACGCTAAACGAAACGGCATCTAAAATCATACAGACTGGTATGGCAAATAAGGTGATTGGGGTCGCTATAGTCGGAAGTTTCAAAGGCTTCGAAGTGATAAAAGAAATTTAGTCTATCTGGCTATAAGCGAAATCACTGGATTTCCGTTAGAATAATTTTGTGGACAAACTAAAGTCAATCCTTTTTTCTCAGACAACTAGAGATACCCTCATTAGTTTTACTGGCTTAGGGACAATTGCCGTCGTCGGCATGATTTTCACCATCATTACTGCCCGGGGACTCGGTCCGTCCTTATTCGGACTTTTCTCGTCTTTAAACGCCATCGTCACCCTGCTTTCTAGCATGGGCGACCTCGGTATTTCTGCCGCTTTGGTGAACTTCCTGCCAAAAGTCACCGATCGGCGTCAGACTCTCATCTCCGCAACCTTTTGGTTTCAAATAGTTATCTCTGCCATTCTTACCCTAGTTCTTATTTCTACCTCTCTAGTTCACGGCCTCATCGTTCCTGGTTCCAGCATTCCCCATTTCATCATCATCGCTTTCCTTACCGGTTTTTACGTCCTCCAGGGTTTTGCCCTCGGCATCTTCAATGCCGAAAAAAAATTCTTTCAGGCGTCCTTTATTCAAGGTTTTGACTCTACCATCAAGCTCGCTATCGTCGCCGGACTTTTTTATACCAAAAACCTCAACGTCGAGCTTGCCCTACTTGCCAACGTACTCTCCTGTTTTCTCTCCCTAATCTACGGCTTTGCTGGTGAGTTTAAGAACATTAGGCCAATTTTTCCCCGCGCTCAACTTACCGAAGTCTTTGCTTTTTCAAAATGGATTGCTTTATCGCGCTTTTTTTCAGTTATGATCTCTCGAGTCGATATTCTTCTCCTCAACCTCATGATCGGCGGATTCGAAGCCGGTATTTTCGCCGCCGCGAGTCGCATCACTCTCCTATTTGCCCTTCTTGTCAGCAGTCTGGGGTCGGTCACCTCACCCCGTTTCTCTGCCTTCAGACATCATCATGAAATTATCGCCTATCTCAAAAAAGTGTCACTTATGGTGGTTGGCGTGAGTATCTTTATGCTCTTCACCATGTTGATTGCTGACCCACTGGTGCGAACCGTATTTGGGACAAAGTTTGTCGCTTCCATTCCCATCTTCCAGGCTCTCACGGTGGCAATGATCCCGTTCCTTTTTACGGTTGTGACAGTGCCTCCGCTAATCTATTCCTTTAACCAACCCCAGTTCTTAGCCAAAATTACCATCATCCAAACCGTTGTCCTTGTCGGGCTGGATATCCTTCTTATCCCCACTTACCACGCCTTCGGTCCGGCTATCTCCCTGGCCGTTTCCAACGTGATTGTCTTTGGCGCCTCTGCTTTCAAGCTTTTTTCTCTTTTACGAACACCCCAACCAGTGCTTGTCCGAAAGGAAACCTGACACCAGAGAGTATAAGATCAGTTTCTTTGTCGAGAATCGACGTCGCCAACCAGTTTAGAACTGGATTAACTTTTCCAATGGTTGAATGTTCTCTCGACGGAACTACTTTCTCAATCAAAACCCGAACTAAACTCATCAGAAAAATTGGCATATGAACGTAACTCACAAGCTTTGCGGTCAGACCCACCCTTGTCATCTTCTTCTCGAACTCGCTCTCGGTATACCTCCTGACGTTGTGGACGAAACGATCGTGAGACGAATAGAGAAAATCAAAAGCAGGCACTCTGACAATAAGTACTCCATCCTTCTTCAGAACGCGAAACATTTCCTTCATGGCGTTGATATCATCTGTCACCGCCCTATGACCCAGAACGTCAACACTTATCACAACGTCAAACGATTTGCTGGCGAAGGGCATCTTCAAAACCGTGGCTTTGACGACCTTAATGCCTCGTTTTCTGACCAGTTTAATTGCCGCGTCGCTCATATCAGCTCCGACTACGTCGCCAAACATCATTAACTTCACTAATAGGCCACCAGTGCCGCAACCCGCATCAAGAATTGACAAGTTCTTCCCAGTGGCAAATTTCTTCACCAAACCCAAGATCAACTTATGTGTTGATCGATAGAAAAAATGTTCATCTTCATTATTAAAAATATTTTGGTACTCTGACAACTCCATTTATTTTCCTGTCGCTTGTTTTTCCTCGATCATGATTTTCCACCAAAGCGCTGCCAACTCCCGGAAGGTTGATATTAGTCTGTCGATTCGGAAAAACTGCGACTTACCGTGAAGTCTGGGGAAATGGTGGACCGACACCTGTCGGAACTTCGCCCCAGCTTTTTCGGACTTTTTTATCAACTCGACACAAATGGAACCGGAATCGCTCCTTAAGGTTAGTTTATCTAACAAGGTCTTCCGAATCAGACGGAAATCGCAGTCGACGTCATAGATCGGTAGTAAAAAAGCCCATCGCATACATAAAGCGTAGAAATTTCCGATAATCACTCGGTATGCAAAATCCTGTCGCTCCATTTTTATTCCGTTAATGAAATTAACATCTGGAGTCATCAGTCCAACTAAAATCGGCAACTCATTCACGTCATACTGCCCATCGCCATCAGTGTAAAAAACCAACTCATGCCGAGCATTTTTAAAACCATCTTTCAAAGCTCCTCCATAGCCAATGTTTTTTTTGTGGAAAATGGGTCTTACCACCTCCGGATACTTCACCTCCAGGTCACGCAATATTTGTTGGCTACCATCCGATGAGCCATCGTCAATCACGACCACTTCGTATTTATTCGTTAACTTTTTCAACACTAAAATGGCATTCTCGACCAACCCAGCAATTGTTGACGCATCGTTATAACACGGAAAAAAGGCCGAGATGCTGTGTTTGCTCTTCATTTGAAGAAAGCGTACTTAATGATTATCCAAACCGCTATTATCCCATCTTTCCAACTAATTTTCTTTCCCTCGGCGTAACTTCTACCGGCATAACTAATTCCCACCTCAAAAACGCGAAAATTATTCTCGGCCACCTTAACGGTAAACTCGGGGTCGAAACCAAACCGTGACTCTTTTAGTTTGATCGACCTTGCCACCTCTTTTGTAAAGGCTTTATATCCCGTTTCGATATCCGTTAAATTTAAGTTCGTGACCGCGTCACAAATATAAGTGATCATCATGTTGGCCACATGGTGCCAAAAGTACATTACCCGGTGCGGCGCGGAACCAACGAATCGGGACCCGAACACGACATCCGCTTTGCCTTCAAGGATCGGCGACAGAAGTAGCCCTAAGTCCTTTGGATCGTATTCCAAATCCGCATCCTGAACGACTGCTATATTCCCGGTCATTTTTTTGATGGCCGTGATAATTGCCGCCCCCTTACCTCGGTTAAAGCCATGACTCATGATAGTGACCCTCCTATCCTTGATTTTTCGTAATTCTGAAGCAGTTTTATCTGTTGATCCGTCATTTACCACGATTACCTCTATGTTTATGTTGGGAAGTTTTAACGACAATACCCGCCGTAAAGATTTAACAACAGTTTTCTCTTCGTTATAAACCGGCATGATGATTGTCAGTTTCTTCCCCATGATTGTGCATAGTTTACAATAAGTAGGCATGAAAATCGCCTTTCTCCATTTCTACTCCGGCTTGGCTTCGCGCGGGACGGAAGTTTTTGTCCATGAGTTAGCCGATGTCCTCGCCAAAGAAAACCAAGTCATTGTCTTTCAGGCTGGAGTTCCCATTAAGAACGCCCACTATCAAACGGGCAAGGTTGGCTCTTTTTCAGCACCGAAAGCTACCCCGTCCCTACCGGAAACACACCTCCTAAAACGTTTTTTTCTTGACCCCACCAAACTCAAACAACTAATCTTCACCCTCCAATGTCTTCCCGCCATACTGCGTTTTAAGCCGGATATTATTTACCCTACCGACTCGGGTTGGCAGGCCCTAATTTGTTCCCTCCTGGCGCGCTTGACTGGAGCCAAACTGGTAATTGCCGGTCACTCCGGCCCCGGCTGGGATGACCGTTGGAACTTACTTGTCAAACCCCATCTTTTTGTCGCTTTTACCAAGCGCCAACTTCGTTGGGCAGTAGGAGCCACCATTTGGCAACAGTCGTTTAGCCTCATTCCCAGCGGTGTCGATCTGGCCCGCTTCAAACCCGCGGGGAAAAAGTTTCACACCCTACTAGAACACCCCATAACCCTCATGGTCGCCGCCTCCACTCCAGCCAAGAGAGTGGGGCAGGGGATACGAGCTGTCGCCAGCCTCAAAGCAGGCTCGCTATTACTTCTCGGCACCGGCCCCCTGGACGAACAGCTCGATGAATTAGGTTATAAGTTACTGGGTAACACGAGGTTTCTTCACACTACCGTTACCTCAGCCGAAATGCCTGAATATTATCGTGCGGCCGATGTTTTTGCCTTATGTTCGGAAAGCAGTGAGGCTTTCGGCACCTCCTACCTCGAAGCCCTTGCCAGCGGCTTGCCCATTGTCGCCACTGATGACGCATCACGCCACGAGATTTTGATGGATGCAGCTGTTTATGTCCACGACGTCGACGATAAATATGAGTATGCGAATGCTATTACCAAAGCCCTTCGCTCAAAAAACAAACTGAGTCGGGTTGCTCTTGCCCGCGCGAGGGATTTTAGTTGGGATAAAATTGGGGATAGTTATCAGAAAGAATTTAACAAACTTACCTCATGAGTCTTACCGTCATTATTCCTACCTACAACGAAGAAAAGTCGATCTCCGCTTGTTTGGAATCTCTCCAAAACCAGTCTCAAAAAGCACTTGAAATCATTGTCGTTGATGATGGTAGTACCGATAAAACCAAAGAAATTGTCGGTAAGTACCCCGTGAAGTTTTTTGAGCGGAACCATCTAGGCCCGGGGGCCGCCAGAAATTTCGGAGCCAAAAAATCAATCGGAAAAATTCTAGTTTTTGTTGATGCGGACATGACTTTTGACAAGGACTTCCTAAAAAATTTGATCACTCCGATAACAGAGGGGAGAAATCTCGGAGTTTTTAACAGTTCAGAGTATGTATCGAATTTTGATAATGTCTGGGCGAGATGTTGGAACTACAATCAAAATCTGTATTCTAAAGAAAGAATGAATCCAGATGACAAAGAAGAGTCAGAAGACTTTCGGGCCATTCTCAAGAGTGAATTTGAAAGAGTCGGCGGATTTTCTCTTACCGGCTATATGGATTCCCGCACCTTAGTACCAAAACTAGGTTACCGGCCTTTTCCTGTAAGCACCGCCATTTCGTATCACAATAACCCCGAATCTTTGAGAGAAATATATTTCCAAAGCCGTTGGATCGGCAAAAGAAAAACGAAGTTCGGACCAATTGGCCAGATTGTGAATCTAATTAGGTACAGTTTTCCAGTCTCGGTCCTACTCGGTCTTCTTAAAGCGATCAAAACCAAAGAATCGCGATTTCTGGTTTTTAAAATTGTCTACGACTTCGGGTTTGAGGTGGGTATAGTCTCAAGTCTCATCGGTTTAAGCACGGCGAAGTAAAGGCATATAATAAAACCTGACAAATGGAATCAATTCTACTGTTCATCCCCTCGCTCATCCTCCGTCTCATTGGCGCAAATCAAAGCTTTTGGCTCGATGAAGGCGCCTCTATTTCAATTGCCAGACTCCCTTTGGCGGGCATACTGAGTTCTGCCGGAAGTGATGTTCATCCGCCTCTTTACTATCTCCTGCTCCATTTTTGGCTACCACTTGCTGGAAAAAGTGAATGGCTCATTCGTTTTCCCAATATCGTTATCGGCGCCATAGCCGTCCCGGCGCTTTATTTTCTCCTGAAAACTTTGTTTCCCAAAGATAAATACCCCCTGCCACTGCTGGCCTCCTTGCTCTTGGCCATCAATCCACTTCATCTCTACTACTCGATGGAACTGAGAATGTATTCTTTAAACACCCTGCTTTCAATTCTTTCTTGGACCTATCTAATTAAAGCCATCACCAAAAAGGAAAAACAGGCCAAGTCTTGGCAAATTTTCACTCTTCTTTCCCTGGCTAACATCTACACTTTCTATGGCGCCTTTTTTAACCTGATCGCCCAGTGGGTCTACGTCATTTATAAACATAAAGCCAAACTGAAACCATTTGTCTTAAGCCAAGTTCTGCTGGTCATCCTCTTCTTACCTTGGTTGCCGACCTTGAGAGTCCAGTTGACCAATGGCGGTATTCTTCGCCAGGTTCTTCCGGGCTGGTCTGTCATCTCCGGAACTCTCTCACTCAAGTCCATAGGCCTGATTATGAGTAAGTTCACCCTCGGCCGCATCAGTCTCGCCAACAAAACCGCTTACGCTCTTTTTGTCGCCGGCATCTCACTTTATTTCTTGCTCTGTTCGGTCCTGGCTTTCTTAAGAAAAGAACTTCACCCGCTTCTTATTTGGTTCTATATTCCGGTTGTCGCTGCCACCATTTTCAGTCTGAAGATACCCCTTTTGGGTTACTGGCGTTTCACCTTCATTATTCCTGCTTTTGTTTCAATCATTGCCTACGGTCTTAGCCACCTGCCCAAGTCAGCTCAGTATTTCAACTTCGCGGTGGTGATCTTGGTTTTTGTCTTTGGCAACCTGATCTTCTGGATCAATCCGGTTTTTCAGCGGGAGGACTGGCGGGGTGCGAGTCGGTTAATCGACCAGCCTAAGTCGATCTCCATCGTCAACTTTCCCGGCCCCTTTGCGCCCTTACTTTTTTACGCCCCGAACGTCTATTACTATGCCGACCAGGAGTCCTTGGGTAAGATGAGAACCGATCTGGACCAAAGCCTTCCCTTAGTATTAAAAGATAAACAGCAGGTTTTTGTTTTCGATTATCTCTCAGATCTTTCTGACCCAAAACGCTCCATCCTCAAGTGGCTCAAACAAGCAGGTTTTAAAGAAGTAAAAGTTCACAACTACAACGGCGTCGGCTTCATTTACGAATTCGCTCCTCCAAAAATATAATGAAAATTGCCATCGACATCTCCCAAATTATTTACGGCACTGGTGTCTCGGTCTATACCAGAAATCTGGTCTCCCACCTGGTCAAACAATACCCAGAGGATGACTACGTTCTCTTTGGTGGTTCGCTCCGTCGCCGCCGGGAACTCACGATTTTCACCAACCGACTTAAAACAGTTTCTAAATTCTATCCACTGCCGCCAAAATTCATGGACCTCCTTTGGAACTCTTTTCATATCCTGCCGGTCGAAAAGCTGATCGGAGAAGTCGACATCGTTCACACCTCCGACTGGGCCGAACCGCCGAGTCATCTCCCCAAAGTCACTACCGTCCACGACTTGATCCCCTTTAAATATCCCCATACCACCGAGACGGGTGTCAGAGTCGCCCACAAGAAACGGCTCGCCTGGGTCAGCAAAGAATCATCCTTGATTCTCGCCGTCAGCCGTTCCACCAAGGTTGATCTGATGGACTTACTAAAAGTTCCTGAAGAAAGGATCGTCGTTACTCCCGAAGGCGTTGAAAGTTTCTATAACCCTCAACCCCCCAGCCTTGTCGAAACTGTCAAAAATAAATACCATGTCGAAGGCGACTATATTTTTTCCCTTTCTACCCTCGAACCGAGGAAGAACCTACAGCGGCTCATTGAAGCCTTTAAGATCATTAAAGAAGACAACCCTGGTCTTTCACTAGTCATTGGCGGCCGATCCGGTTGGGGGGAGTCACTTCGCTCTGTCGATGGTGTCATTTTTCCTGGCTATATTCCGGATGCCGATCTGCCCGCGCTTTATTCCGGCTGTCTTGCCTATGCGCTACCCAGTCTCTATGAAGGTTTTTCCTTAAGCCACTTACAGGCCATGGCTTGTGGTGCCCCGGTTGTCGGTAGTAATCTCTCCTCCATGCCGGAAGTGATCGGTAATGCGGGTATCTTGGTCGACCCGATCAGCGTTCGGGAGATTGCCGATGGCATCACGAAAGCCATCAAGAGCCGGTCGGTCCTTGGCGAAAAAGGCATTAAGCGTGCTAAACTGTTCACCTGGGAAGAAACCGCCAAGCTTACCCACGATGCTTATGAGCGAGTACTCGAACAAAAAAATAAACAACCATGATTATCGGAATCGATATCAACGAAGCCAACATCGGTCAAAGGGTGGGGGTCAATCAAGTCGCTTACGCGACATTTAAAGCCCTGGTTGAGAACCTGCCGGCGGAAGATAAAATTATTGCCCTCAGTAAAGAGCGGCCATTGCCAGACCTACCCCTTTCGGGGGATAAACTTACATACGAGATCTTCGGTCCAAAACGGATGTGGGTTTTGACCGGTCTGACCAAACGCCTGCTTTTTAATAAACCCAAAATTGATGTCTTTTTTTCCCCCAGCCACTACACCCCACTACTTTCTCGCGTTCCTTCTGTTATCTATCTCATGGATCTGTCCTACGAACGATTTGGCACCGAGTACTTTACCACCTACGACATCAATCAGTTAAAACGCTGGACCCCCCTCTCGATCAGGAGATCCAAACATGTCCTCACGATTTCCGAGTTTTCAAAATCCGAGATTGTCAGTCTTTACCACACCTCTCCCGATAAAATCACCGTCGTTTATCCCGGCTTCGATCGACTGACCTATCACTCTAAGATCCCCAAGACCAAGCAGCTTCAGGTCAGGAAAAAGTATGGCATCGTTGGAAAATACTTCCTCTATGTAGGAACGCTCCAACCTCGAAAAAACCTAGGCAAACTCATCGAGGCCTTCTCCAAACTGAAAAATAAACAGGTCAAACTCGTCATTGGCGGCAAAAAAGGCTGGCTTTACGACCAGATTTTCGAACAGGTCAAGGATCTGAAAATCGAGAACCACGTCATTTTCTTAGGTTTCGTCCCCGGCGAGGACCTTCCTGGACTCATCAAGGGTAGTCTCGCCTACGTTCTTCCGAGCCTCTACGAAGGTTTCGGCATACCGCCGGTCGAGGCCCAAGCCGTCGGCGTCCCCGTCATTGTTAGTCGGGTCAGTTCTCTCCCGGAGGTGATTGGTGCTTCCGGAATTTATATTGAAGACCCGAACTCTGTCGACAGCATCCAGAAGGCCCTGGGAAACGTACTCTCCCTAAAGAAAAGCGAGCGGGAAGCCATCATTGAGGTTGGTAAGGAAAACACCAGGCGCTTCGACTGGAATCTCTCCGCCGCGAAGGTACTCGAGATTCTCAAGCAAACCGTCAGATAAAAAGGAACGTGGTTTCCAGGTTGGATTTCTCCCGACAGTTCCCTATTTTGTTCTAATATGTTGACTTCGGGTATATTTCGGTATTAAATGGATCGATGAAGAGAATAACTCATGAAAAAGATGGGATTGTGATCTACAAGTCCACAAATGGTTCAACGACTTTTGAAATAGATTATCGTGGAGATACCTTGTGGCTAAGTTTAGATCAAGTTGCAAAAGTTTTTGACAGAGACAAATCTGTAATTTCAAGACATTTTCACAATATTTTCTCTTCAGGAGAACTCAATCGAGATTCAGTTGTTGCAAAAAAAGCAACAACTGCCGCAGATGGAACCAACCCCTCCCCAGACAAAAAAACCTGCGGCAATCAGACCAGCCAAAGTAACCAAAATCTGAATAATACCCTTGATAAAGGTTTGTATCTTGGTGACATCAGCCGCCGCTGCGTAAGCTGGAGAGGCAAAGAGTAATGAAGTTAATACGATAGCACTTAGGACGATAATCTTTTTCGTTTTCATCTACTTGCTTATTTATTAATTTACTTCACCAAATTAATTCTACAAAGAACTGGCCGACAATATATCAGATGATATCAGAATATGCAAATATCAAAAAAGGTGGCTTCTATAGACTTCGCGGACAGGAGACGCTTGACAAATAAAACTCAATTATATAAGCTATAAGTAATGAAAAGTCTTACTAACAGCCTATACATACTTCCGCAGACAGTTTTCACTCTTAGGGAAATTGCCCTAATATTGGGAGTCACGGACGATGATAATCTTAAAAGCAGAATCAATTATTTCGTAAAAAAGGGCGACTTAATCTCAATTAGGCGTGGTATATACGCAAAAAACGCCGAATATAACAGATTTGAATTTGCCACCAAAATATACACCCCATCTTATATCAGCTTGGAAACAGTGCTACAGAAGGAGGGAGTAGTTTTTCAGAATTATGAAGAGATTTTTGTAATTAGTTACCAGACAAGAGAAATTAAAACCGACGGTCAAGTTATTTCGTTCAAAAAAATAAAATCTGAAATTTTACAGAATAATTTAGGAATTATTCGAGGCGAGGGTTTTTATATTGCTTCTAAAGAACGTGCTTTTTTGGACACCCTGTATCTTAGGAAAAATTACTACTTTGATAATCTGAGAGCTATTGATTGGCAAAAAATTGAGGAGATTTTGCCAATATACGGCAGCAAATCTTTAGTTTTGAGAGTAAATAAATATGAACGCGAAACTACATAAGAATATAATGATCCAGGTTTTGAAGGAAATATATTCTGATATTTCTTTGGGACCCATTTTAGGCTTTAAAGGTGGAACGGCTCTATATCTTTTTTACAATTTACCCAGATTTAGTGTTGATTTGGATTTTGATTTGATGGATGAAACAAAAAAAGAGGTTGTTTTTCAAAAAGTCGGCGATATCGTAAGAAAATATGGAGAAGTAAGAGACGAAAGGGATAAATATTACAACTTATTTTTTCTCTTAAGTTACAAAAAAAACGAAAGTCAGTTAAAGATAGAAATTTCCAAAAGAGTTTTTGGCTCGTCGTATGAGCCAAAGAATTATTTAGGTATCCCCATGCTTGTTATGAAACTTGAAGATATGTTCGCACATAAGTTAGTGGCACTTTTGGAACGACACGAAATTGCAAATCGCGACATTTTTGATATCTGGTTTCTTCTGAAAGGAAATACTAATATTAATTGGAAGATTGTTGAAGAAAGAACAGATGAAAAAAGGAAAGAATATATTAAGAAATGTGTCGAGACGCTGAAAGCAATGTCAAAAATAAATATTCTGTCGGGGATGGGTGAACTTCTGGATGAAAAAATGAAAGCTTGGGTCAAGGTGAGTCTACTCAAGGATACAATTTTTCTTCTTAAATTGAAAAACGAAACTATTTAATATTCTATTCCCCCGTGATGTTAGCAATCGACTCTAATCGTCTATCACTCAGGGCAATATCCTAAAACACCATCGGACTAATCGGTATTCAGATATCCCTGTTTCAAGGTGCGCGTTCGGTCGAGCAGCCTGTATCAAAGCCCCGTTGACCCATATGTTTAAGTCAGTAAACCGTCAAATTTCATCTATAGTCGAAAAGCAGAAATTTATGGCTAGACGATCCTCCTCCAACACTTGAGTGCAATATTTTTGTAAGAAAGTTTTGACGCTGTTGTTTGGACACAAAATGAGGATCATGGGAAACGTATGATTAAGTTCTTTTCTCCAGGTGCTATTGCGATGATATTCAACGAACGTCTTGATCCTTTTTCTGATCATGAACCTTGGCAACTTTTCATCAATAATTTCCAAAAAATAACCTGATATTGCCTCGCCATGCTCACGGACAATATAAGCATCAGGAAGAATGGAAGGCAAATAGTTACGGGTAATCAAATCTGTTTTTGTAAAAAAATGAATTGTTTCATCCTTAATCGACTTGCCAATTTTAAGGTAATATCTGGCAAGTAACAGACAATGATCAATCATTTGTCTTGAACGGAGTCTCTCCCGATCAGACCGTTTTAAAAGACCCTCATTTACCCCGTCTTGATTCTTAAGAAGCTCCTTGCTCTTAGGAGCAAGGTAATAAATTGCTAGTTTCGTATTTTCTTTAAGCTTTTTTGAATAATGACGGCCGATAATTTTTTTACTGGTTAGTTCCTTGAGCCAGCTGTTAACTCGTCTAGGGTCTTTATGGTGAAGAAGAGTCTGGATTTGAAGTCTGTCTAGGAAACGGAATCGATATAGGAAAATTAGAATCTCAAGTTGTTTAGGGGTGACAGTTAGGGTCATGGATTATTTAAACTATAGGCATAAAAAATAGAAAACATCAGCATTGTATTACATTCTTTCATACCTATAAATAGGTAAAGAGGAAAAAACAAAAATTAGAAACCCTGGTTCATCAGTCTAAATATATAATTAAGTTGTCCTAATGGGCTAGGACGATATCAATATCACAAACAAATTGTCTATAAGTCAAAATATCTGAATCAAAACATTAATCAAAAAATCTCTTCACGTAAAATATCGGTAAATACGATCAGACTATGTTGGTAGATCGAATGGTCGTGTGAGACCACCCTTCATTTGGATGTTGTTATCCATTCCGCACCAAAAATTATCCGAAAAATGATATGAAATCTGTTTGGGAAAAGTCGGCCTCAGAGTTAAAAGACTAAACTAATCGGTACTCGATATACATAAAAGTCTAAACCTTTCCATACTTAAAGACAGGAATTTAGATCAAGATCTGGCTAGTAACTTGCCAAATATAACAATGTCCCAGGATAAAAGAAACCATCGGATTTGTTTTTTTATGAAAAAACTGAAATCCTTAACTGACTTTGTCTGTGGACTTAACGAGGAAGGGAAGGATTACACAATCATTTTCTCGATAATTCACCTTAATCTCCCCTTTCTCAATTGTCTTTTTTGCCTGCAAAATCACCGGCTCAATCCACCTCTTTGAATATATTCGCCGTGAAGATTCAATTACTTTATCCACCAAACTTTGATCAGCTTCTACCCTGATTGGAATAGTTTCCCCAGAAAATGGCTCCTCGGGTTTCATCGCCCCAAGACGCATGTAGAAGTGATATGAAGGGAGATTGGGTATTTCTCCCTGGCTAATATATGGCTGGAAGGATGGTAAGATCATTCGTTCATCCTCTGGATTAGCTGTCCTGAAGCATATAACTGTCCCGGTATTAGCCAAAGTTACGTTCACAAGTGATTTATCCTCCAGTTGGGACGTTGTCTGATGTGCCAGGATCGCGCCCAACCGGTATTTCCTGGCCTCCGAAAGAATCTGAGCAAATGCCGGTGTAGCGAAGTTTTGAAACTCATCAACATAAAGAAAAAAGTCGCGTCGCTTGTCCATAGGAATCCTGGCCCTTTTTATGGCTGCCAGCTGAATTTTCGCCATAATCAAGACTCCAAAGACACTCGAGTTGTCTTCTCCGATTTTTCCTTTCGAAAGATTGCATAACAGTATTTTCCCTTCGTTAAGGATGGCATCAAAGTTAATCGTAGATCTGGGTTGTCCCAAAATGTGCTTTGCGCTCGGGGAAAATAAGAAACGCCCGATCTTGTTCGTAATCGGCGAGATCATTTTTACCTTTTGATAATCTCCGGCTTTGCCAAATTCATACTGCCAAAAATCCAATAAGTTTTCGTCAACTAAAGTCCGAACGACTGATTTTCGAAAAGCCGGGTTAATCAGAATTTTATAGACCGTGAAAAGAGTCGCGTCGGGGACATTAAAAGCTGTGTATATGGTGTTTCGTAAGATATATTCCATCCTCGGTCCGGAATATTTATCTGTATAGATTTTTTGGAAAATTGAAATGATACTTTCGGTAATAAACTCCTTTTCTTTCTCAGCATCTTCGGGACCTAACCCCGGAGTCAATTCAAGAAGATTAATACCGATGGGATAACCAACATCGTCGGGGTTAAAGTAAATAATATCTGCAACTCGCTCGTCAGGTATAGTTGATAAAACCTGCTCAGCCAAATCGCCGTGTGGATCAATTAGACACAAACCTTTGTTTTGTTCAATATCGTGTTTTATCATATTCAAAAGCATCGTTGATTTGCCCGTACCGGTCGCCCCGAGAATATAGACATGCCGACGGCGTTCCTCGAGTGTCAAACCAATCATAGTTTCACCCCCACCGTAGTTATTTCTGGCAAAGTACAAATCACACTCTGACCTTTGTTTAAGTGATAATGGCGCCGGCAATTCCCGACTAAGTTGCTTAGAAATATTCTCGGTTTTTGTGGTTTGTGAGTACGGGAAGTGATAAAGATCTGAAAGCTCGGAGCTCGACAACACCTGATTATTACCAAACACCGCTAACCGTCTTTGATAAAGCCACCCCAAAATGCCTTGGATAGACCTAACTGGTAGAAGCCCCTGATAGTTGGCATTAGTAAAGGGGCTTAAGGCAGCGCTAAAACCATTTTCAACTCGCCTCCTGACGGAGATCGATGGGGAAACGATAAGTAGACGGAAGGAAACTGAAAAAAGTTGTTGATCAATTTTGCCTTTAATTTGAGTTTCGATACTAGCCCTAGATACACTGTTTGGTAGTTTCGTCGTCCACGATAGCGGAAAGATTGGCCCCTGGCCCCCACCCGAAAAGACCCAAACCATCAGTCCGATGGGAAGAAGTAATATCTCCAGCCCCAAACACATAATTAGTCTAAATACACGACCAAAAAAAGATCGCTCCGTCAACTCAGACAGAACATCACTATTTTTTAAAAAGATGCGTCGTAGACGGGAAACAGTTCTCAATACTGATCCTTCAGCCGGGGAAACAACTACTTGAACCGCGACCAACTCATTGTCGGCAAGTTTGGTCATTATGCCGGCAATATAAGCAATCGGATCATACTCCCCAAGGTTGTCTTCTTTTTTTAGTGGGAATGCAAAATGACTACTTAAACGGAAATCAACGATATTCCTGTGTTTCAAGTTATCACCAAAATAATCTTCGACATCAGTAATCGCTACACCCGGAAGATACGCTACTAGGTTCTTTTTCACGATCTTGGCGTCCTCAACCGAGGCTCTTACTAAATAGCAGATACCCCTTTCTCTTGTAGATATTATTTCGAAAGAACACGACCTGTTTATCTTAAATAGTCGATCCGTCCAGTTACGTTGTTGCAGCAGTCCATGAATCGAACTAAATAACTGTGTTGTTGAAAAAGAACCTTGTCGGGTAAAAGCCGGTAATACGATCTCAAATAGGGTTGTCGGTCTAACCAACCCTTTCCAGGATAGGTACAACCTGAGGATCCAGTAGAGAAGCCAAAGGCAAACGATAAATAGAATACCTTCTAACAAAGGAGAATTGATCCTAGCTAAGAAATGAGATACCAAACCCCAACGCGAGGTGATATAAGTGGATAAATGGGGAAACCCATTCCTAAAAATTGTTTTGACAAGTCTGTTTTGAACCATAACTACCTAAAAGGGGCAGTTATCATCACCTAAAGAGCGTATCGATATCGCTACTATGATAACTCAAGTGACCCTTCTTCACAAAACAAGGCAAATCAATCTAACAACTTGACTCAAAACTTGACAACCTACTTGACAACAATATATTTGAGTATACAACATGTCTCTAGACTCAAAAATTGACAACTAAGCCTGCAACTTGACAACTTAGTTGACAACTGGTAAGATGGGTTTACAACTATATGGACGTAAAGGAAGCGATACTCAAGACAGCGGATTCGAAAAAGACTTTTAAAACGTCTGACGTCGTTGACGCCTTGAAAGGAGAAGCAACTAGAGCTTGGGCCAGTGCTGCGATTTCAGAGCTGGTGAGAAAGGGTGTCTTGGTAAAATTCGGGTCAACATCTGGTGCAACTTATGCCTTACCAAAGAACTCCACGGAGCTGGGTAACTCGATCAGTAAACATTTGTTCAGGGAAGATCTGAAAGAACATGAGGTCCTGGATAGCATCAACCATCAAGCTCCATTCTTGGCCAAACTGAGTGAGAACGTAAGGAGTATTTTTGATTACGCTTTTTCAGAAATGTTAAATAATGCCATCGAACACTCTGAATCAGAATTTGTCGACATCAGAGTCGGTGTCGATGAAAAAAAATTATGGTTTAAGGTTTCCGATAACGGTATTGGGGTTTTTAGGAATGTAATGAATAAAAGAGGACTTGCGAATGAATTCGAAGCAATGCAGGATTTGCTAAAGGGAAAAGCCACTACCAAACCCCACGCCCATTCAGGTGAGGGCATATTTTTCACCTCCAAAGTTGCCGATATCTTCATACTTAGTAGTTTTGGTTATTCCTTGAGAGTCGATAACAATATTCCAGATACTTTTTTTGAACAAATACCCTCAAGGAAAGGAACGACTGTTTCTTTTTCCGTGTCGAAAGACACGAACAGGCGTCTGACCCACGTCTTTTCACTATATGAAACAGATCATGAAGATCCAAATTTTGACAAAACGGAAATCCAGGTCAAGTTATATAGAGTTGGGACGATCTACGTTTCAAGGTCACAAGCGCGAAGAATTCTATCTAATCTGGAAAAATTCAAACATATAATTTTAAATTTCAAAAATGTTCCGACCATCGGGCAGGCTTTTGCGGACGAGATTTTCCGTGTATTTCGGCAAAAACACCCCGAAATAAAAATAACCTCCACTAATATGAACGAAGCAGTGAAATATATGATCGATAGGGTTGAAAAGATCAGTCAACTGAAACTACCTTAATCTGATGGTAGAAAGAAATATATAGCCGTTCAGGCAAATATTCGGGCGACTCACGCTTAGTTCTTGAGAAAAAGCAAACGGGAGATGATTATCGAGGTCGACAAAAAAATACCAAACGGTTTGACTGGAATCTCTCAGCCGCCAAGGTACTCGAGATCCTGAAAGCTTCGGCCAAGTAAATTATTCTTTTTTTAGAACCACCACCCCAAAATTTGGCAGGCAGCTAAATCTTTTCAGCTCAGAAGCTTTACCGAAAGTACTCAACTCGCTGAAAACAGTTTTTCCACTTATATAGTCAGAACCATCCAAAACCACCGACATAATACTTGCCGTCTGACTAGCATCTTCGATATTTTTCACCTCACATCCCATCTTTTTCATCAAAAATCGATGCTCAGGTCCAGTGTGATATGGGTGAAAATTAGCCTGCACAGTTACATACATTGGCTCTTTAAACTCCTGGCAAACTTTCTTAAAACATGACTCCATCTGACCAACCGATCTTGGCGATGGCGCAAAATATGAAGCTACCTGGATTGGACCTAGATACAAAAATATCAACAAACAAACAATTGGTAGAGAAATAAGTGAAGGCAGCGAGGCGATAAATAGGAATAGCAGCGTTGTAAATCCGAAAATATAATGAGGAAATATCTGCGTCGGAAGCACAAGAGACAATATAAATGTCAAGGACAATAATATACCGAGCCGTTTTGATAACACAGGAGTCTTTTTTGAAAATAAAGCAATCGCCACGAGTACGGCCAAAGATATAACAGCGATGAGATTAGTTTTGCCTGAACCCAAAGAAAATCCGTAGTTCACAAAATCACCAAGTCTTGAGTTGATTGAAATATTTTCTATATTTTGTACCCTGATACCCCTACTCAATAAGTTTCTCAAAATTAAAAAATTATGCTTAGCTTCAAATGCAAGGGTCGTTAAATTAATGAACATTAGCGAAACTATAATCATCAAGGCGGTCTTCAAGATAATTTTTCGTCTGGTGAACATCACATAAATAAATGTCGCCAACAAAACCGGAGCCGCCGAGTAGCTAAACGAAACAGCCAGTGCCAGCGCAAAAGCATATACGAAGAGGAAACGCATCTTGCCCTCGTCGAGCCACCTGGCAAAAGAAATAATTGAAATCATTAAAAATAATCCTACAAAACTTGGATTCGATACGGTCCTATTTTGAGCCACAAACTGAGGATGAATGCTAACCAAGAAAAAACTTATCATGAGCAATCCCCGCATCCCTCTTTCTTTTCTAAAGAGCCAAAGCCCCGACATGAAAGCGACGATGTAAAGTGTTGCGAGTGTGTAGTTGGCGCTTATCGGTTGGGCACTAAATAGCAGGAACCCTGGATAAAGTATATAAAAGTACCATGAACTTTGATTTAACGGTAAGACGCTATTCTGGGGCCCTAGCAAGGGAAATTTGCCAAATTTATTCCACTGCCACAAAACCAACATGTCCCGACCAGCATCATTTTGGAAGAAAAATGATCTGTCAATGGAGTGAAATCTCAACCAGACAAACAAACAAATTAGAACTAAGGCAGTGATCCAAACCCAATTATTTTTCAAGGCCCGCACACCAGAATTATACGATTTCTTTCATTTGGCTTAGGAACTGCTGCTTTGATACAATAAACCTGCATGCGCATTGCCAACCTAAGTATCACCGGTCAGGGCGTCTTCTTTGTAGACAAAGACAACCAGAAACTCTCCGTCAGCCGGGCTTTTGGGAAGATCTTCAACCGTTTTTATAATTATCTCCTTGACCTGGAACTCTACTTCCTTTGGATCATTGGCTATGTTCCTTTTCATTTCGTCCGGCGCGTCTTTTACCGTCTTGCGGGTATGAAGATCGGCAAGGGGAGTACTCTCCACATGGGCGCCCGTTTCTTTATGCCCCATCATATTATCATCGGTGAGGACAGCCTCATCGGCGATCATGTTTTTCTCGATGGTCGTGCCCCACTGAAGATCGGCAATCACGTTGATATTGCCTCAGAAGTCATGATCTATAACTCCGAACACAACCTTACAGACGAAACTAACAAAGCGATCGAGGAACCGGTCGAGATTGGCGACTATGTTTTCATTGGCCCCCGGGTCATCATTATGCCCGGCGTCACTATTGGCAAGGGAGCTGTTGTCGCTGGTGGTGCTGTCGTGACCAAAAATGTTCCAGAAAAAACTATCGTCGGTGGGGTACCTGCCAAAGAGATCGGTAAGCGCGAGATTAAAGAACTTAATTATCGACTCGGGCGTGCCCGTCTCTTTCAATGAAAAAACTCATCCTGGCTCTTGCCCTCATTCTTTACGTCGCTGGAATCTACTACCTGACTCGCCCCGTCCCGTCTCTCCCCAGTTTGGACCAGGCGGTTCGCTCCAATGAGAATGGGGACACCATTCAACACCCGGACCAGTCTGCCTACTACACCGATCGTGACCTGCGACCAGACATTCTCGGTGAACTCCAGCGCAAGTTCAACCTTTCTTCGTTGGGCTTCCTATCGTATCGTCTTAACTACCGACCTGAGGAAGTGGGCGAGTTAGTTCGCGACCAGCTTCGTAGTTACTATCTCGAAGAAGTCGTCCACCCCCTCCGCGAGTCCCTTTTCGTAAACGTCTGGGAACCAACCAAATCGCCGTTCGTTGTTCCCAAGGATCAGGCATCTCAAAGAATGTATTTTCAAAAAGTCTACTACCCAGTAAAAGTCACCCTCCGTCCCGTTTACTCCTCACTCTGGGCAAGGGTTTTGGTTTGGACTCTCGTTCTTCCGGCCGCCTATACCGTTTACTTTTCCATGAAAAAATCACTAACCACGGTCATTTGACATGGGTAAGTCTGTCGATCTATCTGTTATCCTCGTAAACTTCAACACCAAATCAATCACCCTTGATTGTTTGGAATCGTTGTACCAGTACACCGAAGGTGTTTCTTTTGAAGTGATCGTTGTCGATAATGCCAGTACCGACAGTTCGGCTGAGGCTCTGTCAAAACTCGAAAGTAGGTACAAAAATCTAAAGCTAATTCGTTCCACCGAAAATCTCGGCTTTGGCATCGGTAACAACCTTGCCGCTAAAGAAGCGAAAGGGGAGTACCTCTTGTTTTTGAACACTGACACGCTCTTTATCGAAAACAACTTACCATACTGTCTTTCCGTCGTCAAAAAAGACAAAAAGATCGGCGCTTACAGTTGCAACCTTGTGACCAGGGATGGTCGTCATCAACCATCCGGGGGTTACTTCCCAGACTTCTTTAGGCTTCTTGCCTGGCAACTTTTTCTTGACGACCTCCCACTTATTGGCAATATTGTTAAATCGATTCATCCCCACTCTCTCGTCCATCGTCCCGACTGGATTACCGGGGCCTTTATGCTCATTCCGACCAAGGTTTTTGAGTCGGCCGGAGGTTTTGACGAGAAGATCTTTATGTATACCGAGGAACTGGAGCTTTGTTATCGCATCAAAAAACTTGGCCAATCCGTCGTTCTCGACCCCAAAACCAGCATCATCCATCTCGGTGGGGCCTCGGGCGGTTCTTATCTGGCTCTCACCAAAGAAATTGAGGGTATGCTCTATTTTTGGAAGAAGCACAGAAAAACTGGGGAACTTCCCATGGTCAAACTTATTTTTTGGATCGGTTCATTGCTAAGGTTTGTTATTTTTGGGATAATTATGGCCAATGCAACCGCACGAAAGTCGTATCGGCAAGCTCTTCACCTTCTTACTTAAATATCTCACCGCGGCAATTCTGATTTTTATCCCGCTGTATCCGAAATTTCCTCTGATCTCCCTAACGGGCTCCTCGGTGGCCATTCGAGCGGAAGACTTTTTAATCCTACTCACCGCCATCGTTTTTGTGGGTCATTTCCTACTCCAAAAGAAAAAAAAGCTTCCCCCTCTTGGTCTCCAGGTAATCATTTATCTAGCCGTGGGACTTCTCTCATCCCTTTCGGCGATCCTCATCACCAAAAACGTCCAAACCACCATCGTGGTCCTCCATCTTTTTCGCCGGATCGAGTATCTGCTGGTCTTTTTCTTTGTTTACTACGTCGGGATTTCTGGCTGGCTTACCCGTCGCTTCCTCTTTGAGTTGGTCCTCTTACCCGCCATCGGCGTATTCCTCTATGGTGTCGCCCAGCTCTATTTCCAGGCGCCAGTGATCTCGACCATGAACACCGAGTTCGCCAAAGGGGTTGCCCTAACCCTCCAACCCGGGGTGATGCTCTCTAGCACCTTTGCTGGCCACTACGACCTCGCCATCTATCTGATTATGATCTTGGCCTATGTTACGGTGTTGCTCACTTTCTTCGGTAAGAAAATCTATGCTGCCAGCCTGTTCCTCAGTTTTGTTACTTTGCTCTGGGTTCTCACCCAAACCAGCTCCCGCATCGCCATTCTTGGTTTAGTTGCCTCCATTGCCATAATTTGCTTCTTACGGAAACGGCTCATTCTCGGCGTGGTGTTGATTTTCTTCGTCGGCGTTAGTATTCTCACCAGCGCCAGCTTATTAATGCGTCTCGGTAACATTGTCAGAATTTTTCAGGCAAAACTCCACTCTGCCGTCTGGGTCGCCCCTGTCTATGCCCGCGAAAAAATTGCCAGTCCTTCTGCCATAGTTATCGTCACCCCGCCTGCGGAAGTTCTGCGCCCGATCGAACAAGATCGTTCGACCAGCATCCGCTTCGATGTCGAGTGGCCTCGAGCCATCCGCGCCTTCTACAAAAACCCCCTTCTGGGAACGGGCTATTCATCCACTACCCTGGCCACCGACAATGAGTATCTGCGAGCCCTCGGTGAGACTGGTCTGCTTGGCTTTCTCGCTTTCATCTCGATTCTTATCGCCCTTGGTCGTGGCGTCTATCACCGTTACCTCAAGGCAGGAAGTAATCTCGACAAGATTATTACCCTGGGAACCTTAGGAGCTTTTTCAGCCTTTCTTATCTCCGCCGTCTTCCTTGACGTTTTTGAAGCCAGTAAGATCGCCATCCTCTTCTGGGCTTTTACCGGCTTAGCAATGAGTACCAAGTCATGAGCAAAAAAATAGTCCTCGAAATCGTTGGCTTGATCCTTGTCCTGATTCTGGCAACCACACTGCGTCTCTACAAGATCGACAACCCCGTTGCTGATTGGCATTCTTTTCGTCAGGCGGATACCGCCTCGGTCACTCGGGAGTATCTCAAACACGATATTAATCTTCTATTGCCCAAATATCACGACCTTTCTAATATCCAGTCGGGTAAGGAAAATCCGCAAGGTTACCGCATGGTCGAGTTTCCGGTCATCAATGGCGCCACTGCTTTTCTAATTCAAACCTTTCACCTTCAAGCCAAAGAAGTTCTTGTTGGCCGCTTAGTTTCTGTCCTTTTTTCTCTGGTAACCATCCTAGCCATTTATCTTTTGGGTAAAGATCTTTCTGGCGTTTTCACCGGCTTCGCGGCAACCATTATTTTCTCGGTCATGCCCTACATGATCTACTACAGTCGAGTAATTCTTCCCGAGCCGGCTCTGCTTGCCTTTTCAACTCTCTCCCTTGCCCTATTTGCTCTCTGGCTTGGAAAAAAAAGCTGGCTCCTCTATTTTTTCTCTTTGGTTAGCTTCACCCTGGCTCTACTTATCAAACCCTATGCCGTTTTTCTGACTCCTCTCTTTCTTGCCCTGTGTTTCGTTAAGAAAGCCAAGCTTAAGGACTATATCTTAAGCGTCATTCTTATTGGTCTTGGAGGTATCCCACTGGCTGTCTGGCGGTCTTGGATCAACCATTATCCCGAAGGAATACCCGCCTCGAACTGGCTCTACAATAAGGACAACATTCGTTTCAAGGGCGCCTTTTTTTACTGGCTTTTCCAAGTCAGACTTGGTACCTTGATCCTTGGCGTCGCCGGTATACTTCCCTTGATTTTGGGTATTTTTAAAAAGGACCGTGTCCGTCTTTTTTATGTCACTTGGGCCGTCTGTCTCCTGGCTTACCTATCAGTCTTTGCTGGTGGTAATGTTCAGCATGACTACTATCAGTTTTTTCTGACACCCTTTATTGCCTTAGCCTTAGGTCGGGGAATAGTCTTCCTTTGGGAATTGAAAAATGATTATTTTGGTAAAAAAACCACCTTGGTAGTGTTGATCATAATCTCTTTTTATGCCCTCTTCGTCTCGTGGTATAACATCCGCGGCTACTATCAAATCAACAACTGGCCGATCGTAGAAGCAGGCCAGAAAGCCGACCAGCTACTTCCCAAGGACGCCAAAGTCATTGCTCCTTACAACGGCGACACGGCTTTTCTATTCCAAACCAACCGGACCGGCTGGCCGATCGGCTATTACATCGACCAGAAAATTAAAGCTGGCGCAACCGCTTATGTTTCGGTGGTCTACGACGACGAAGCCAGAACTCTTGAGAAACAATACCTCACTTTAGCCAAGACAGATCGCTATCTGATTGTCGATCTCACCCACAAAAAATGAAGATCTTAATGTTTACTCCATATCTGCCGTATCCGGATTCTTCCGGTGGTCAGATCCGGACCCAAAATCTTCTCAAACAACTCCGGAAAAAGCACGACATTACCTTATTTTCCCTGATTAAATACAAAAAAGAAGAGGAGTACATCCCCATCCTCGAGAAAAATTTCTGTAAAAAGGTTAGAGTCTTCTATCGCCCAGAAAAACCCTGGATGATCAAAAGTATCCTTCGTACCGGCTTTTCTATCAGCCCATTCTTGGTTGTCAGAAACTTTTCTCAACAAGCCAAGAATGCAGTCGAAGAAGAACTCAAATCTGGTGACTACGATCTGATTCACGCCGAGACCTTTTATGCCATGCCCCACATCCCCAAAACTAACCTGCCGGTTGTTCTCGTTGATCAAACGATTGAGTATAAGGTTTACGACCACTATGTCCGTCACACTGCCCCCTTTTTTCTCAGCCCACTCCTAAGTATCGATGTCTCGAAACTCAAGTACTGGGAAAGATATTACTGGCGTCAAGCCACAAAAGTGATCGCTGTCTCCGAGAAAGACAGACAGGAAATGCTCGACGTTGAACCAAATCTCGATGTCGATATCGTTCCCAATGGAGTTAATCTCGATCTCTTTAAGAAAAAAACTTCCTGGACAAGTAAAAATCCCGTCGTGATGTTTATGGGAAACTTCAACTGGCTTCAGAATACCGAAGCGGCCATGCTTTTGATCGACCAAATCTTTCCCATCATCAAAGCGGAAATTCCTTCCGCCAAACTTCATGTTGTTGGGCAACATCAACCGGAGTCACTCTTAAGAAAAGCGAGTCAGGACATCCTTCTTAGTAACCTAGCCGAGGATGATATCGATGGCATTGTCAGTGCCAATTATGAAGCCTCCGTCTCCGCCAATCCGCTCTTCGGTCCGGGAGGGACCAGACTTAAAGTTTTGGCAGCTATGGCCAGCAAACTCCCCATCGTCAGTAGTGGCGTCGGCATTACTGGTTTGGGAGTCAAGAGCGGTCGGGAAGTGATCATCAAGGACGACCCAGTCGCCATGGCCAAGGAGATTATTACACTCCTGAAAAACCCAGACCAAGCCCAAAAACTTGCCACTAACGCCTATAATTTCGTCGTCGGCAACTATGATTATGCGGTTATTGCCGAAAAACTGAGCCAAATCTATCTTTCACTCTCTCAAAAATGAACCAACCCGAACTTTCGATCATCATCGTCAATTACAATACCAGACAGCTTTTGGAGAACTGTCTCGCCTCCATTCTTAAGGCGATGGCACCCAAAAAAGGTCTTGAGATAATTGTTGTCGACAACAATAGTCGCGACGGCAGCCAAGCCATGATCAGCAAAAAGTTTCGTGAAGTCAAACTCATTGAGAATGAGGAAAATCTGGGCTTTGCCCGAGCCAACAACGAAGGCAGAAAAGTGGCCAATAGCAAGTATCTGCTATTTCTCAATTCTGACACCGTCGTCAAACATTACAGTTTCGTCAAGCCACTTAAGTTTCTCAAAAATCACCCTAAAGTGGGGGCGGTCACCATCAAACTCATCACTGGCGATGGGACTCTCGATCTTGATAACCACCGCGGCTTCCCCACCCCTTGGGCCTCATTCTGCCATTTCTTTGGGCTCTCAAAACTTTTTCCCCACTCCACCTTTTTTAACTCTTATCACCTTGGCCTGAAAAAACTGAATCGCATTCACTCGATTCCGGTTGCCGCTGGGTCATTCCTGTTGATGAGTACGAAGTTGTTTGACGAGGTTGGCCGTTGGGACGAGGCCTACTATTTCTATGGCGAGGATATTGATCTATGCTACCGGATTGGCCAAGCCGGTTACAAAATTGTTTACTATCCCAAGGTCAGTACGATCCATCTTAAGGGCGCCTCATCCGGACTTCGAAAAGAAACTGCCGCCACTGTAAATACTGACCGAATCACTCGCATCAAGGTTGCCAAGGCCTCCACCGAATCCATGAAAATTTTCTATACCAAGTTCTACGCCCACAAATATCCATTTTTCGTCACCTGGTTTGTCCTCTCAGCCACAACCATAAAAGGATGGCTTAGGGTTTTAAAACAACAACTAACTTAAATTATGCGCATTGGTATCGACGCTCGCTTCTATGGCACCAAGGACACCGGCATTGGCCGGTATGTCCAGAACCTGGTTCTCTTCTTAGGAAAAATAGATAAGACCAATACCTATATCGTCTTTGGTGGAGAACAGGTGCGCGACGAAACCAAAGGATTTAAGAACTTTAAATGGGTAAAGTTACAAACTCGTCCTTATACTATCGCCGAACAGCTCGTTAACGCCTTTGTTTTTGCCAAAGAAAAGCTCGACATACTGCATGTTCCTCACTTTAATGCCCCGATCTTTTACCCAGGCAAGTACGTTATCACCATCCATGACTTGATCAAACACCTCTCGGTTGGAAAAGCCACCACCACCCTTCCTTATTACCAATACTTGATCAAACACATTGCCTACCGACTTACCATCAGGGTCAATCTCATCAGAGCCAACAAAATCATCGTACCGGCATTTTTCTGGAAAGATTACCTGATCAAACATTTCGACATCAGTGAGGAAAAAATCTTCGTCACCTATGAGTCGGCGACTAAGTCATTACTTAGGAAAAACGCCCTCGATCCTCGGGAAGTCCTTTATAAATACAACCTCAACAAACCCTTCGTGATTTATACCGGCAACCTCTACCCCCACAAGAACGTCCCGTTTCTCATCGAAGCAATCAAACAATTCAATGCCAGTCATGAACATCACCTGGAACTCGCCCTTGCCTGTGCCAGAAACGATGCGTTCAAGAAGATCGTCGAAACAGATGAAACCATCAAATTCTTGGGCTACGTCCCTGATGACGAACTGGCGGTTCTCTATGGGCAAGCCCTCGCTCTGGTTCAACCCTCATTGATTGAAGGCTTTGGCCTCACTGGTCTTGAGGCAATGTCAGTTGGACTCCCGGTCTTGTCCAGTAACGCGACCTGTCTTCCGGAGATCTACGGCGACGCGGCGCTTTATTTTGACCCTAGAAATCTTGATGATCTGGTTCGGAAATTTGCCCAGTTTTTCTCAGATCAGGAACTGTCAATCAAGTTAATCGCCACCGGCCGAAAAAGGGTCGCCCAATTTAGTTGGCAGCGGATGGCCCGCCAAACTCTAGCAATTTACAAATCATGAAAATCGCCTTAGTCTACGATCGTGTCAACAAAATGGGTGGTGCTGAAAGGGTTCTGATGGATCTCCATCGATTGTATCCCGAAGCACCGCTCTATACCCTCGTCCATAATGAACAAACCGCTCCTTGGTCAAAGAATTTCAAAATAATACCAACTTTTTTTAATCGAATTAAGTTTTTCAGAAAACATCACGAATGGTTGGCCCCTTTGGCCGCACTAGCTTTTGAAACCTTCGATTTTAGGGACTTTGATGTGGTCATCTCAGTTACCAGCGCCGAGGCAAAATCGATCATCACTAGACCGGAAACACTCCATCTTTGCTACTGTCTGACTCCGACCCGCTACCTCTGGAGTGGAGTCGAAGACTATCGTAGAATGATCCCATTAAGGCCTATTTTTGACCTTTGGTTAAAAGGGGCGAGGCAAGCAGATCTGATTTTTGCCAACCGCCCGGACGCCTATCTTTCCATCAGTAAAACCGTCCAAAAAAGGATCCAGACCTACTACCAAAAAAAGTCCGACCTGGTTTACCCCGCCATCGACTACGAGTTCTTCAGCAAACCGCACCAACACAAGAAACAAGACTATTATCTTGTCGTCAACCGTTTGGTTCCATACAAACGGACAGATATTGTTATCGAGGCCTTTAATCAATTAAAGCGCCCATTATTAGTTGTTGGAGCCGGTTCTGACGAAGATCGTTTGAAGAAAATGGCGGGAGATAAGATAGATTTTCTGGGACTGGTCGACGACGTTAAGTTGCGCCACCTCTACGCCAAGGCCAAAGCCTTAATTTGTCCCCAAGAAGAAGATTTTGGTCTGACACCTCTCGAAGCGGCCGCTACTGGTACCCCTACTCTCGCCTTCGCCGCCGGCGGTTACTTGGAAACGATTATCGGAAACGACACTGGCCTTTTTTTTGAGGCCCAAACCAAAGACGCCATTATTTCTGCCGTCAATCGCTTTGAGGCAGGCCGGCATCAGATCAGCGCCAAGCACTGCAAAGAACAAGCCGCCCTCTTCGGTCGGGATAGATTTACCAAAGCTTTTTCTGATAAAGTTAATCTACTATGGCAGCAGCATCAAAAGACGTTTATGTCGTAATAGTCGCTGGCGGAACAGGCACACGGCTGTGGCCACTTTCTAGGAGAAAACGACCCAAGCAGTTCTTAAATATTTTCGGCAACCTCTCCTTTATCCAGCAGATTTATCACCGAACTCTCAAGGTGGCTCCTGCCGATCACGTCTTTATCGTCGCTCCGGAGAATTACAGCGAATATATCAAGCAATATTTGCCGGAGTTCCCCTTGACTAACTTCATGGGTGAACCGGCCAAGAAGGGAACTACCGCGGCCTATGGCTATACCGCTACCTACATCAAGCAACTCAATCCCGATGCCATTCTCCACATCATCGCCGCCGACGACTATATCGTTGACGAAGACCATTACGCCAAGGCACTTGGCTACGCCGCCAGGCTTTCGAGTGAGAAGGACGCCTTGGTGATCTATGGCGTCAAGCCAGCCGATCCCAACACCGGTTACGGTTATGTCCAGGTCGACCTCTCTTCTAAAGCGAGCGAAGACGGTACCGACTCTTACCTGGTGAAGTCTTTTCACGAAAAGCCCCTGCTCGAAACCGCCAAACAGTTTCTCCAGTCGGGTGATTATTTTTGGCACGTTTTTGGCTTTACCGTTTCGATCAACAAACTTCTCTCATTGATTGATCAATACGACCCACCCACGGGGAAAGTTCTGCAAGAACTCGACGCCGATATGAAGCTACCAGCCCGTCTCGAGGCCGCCCGGCTTGAGCAACACTACGCCAAGTTAGTGGAGAGCAACATTGATAACCAAGTTCTCGAAAAGGCCGATGTAACCACCTATATGGTCACCCTTGAGGATACTTGGAGCGACGTCGGTACCTGGGATCACGTTTACTCACTCAAAGAAAAAGACGTCGAAGGCAATGTCATCGTTGGTGATAAAGATAAGATCTTCATGGTCGAGGCAACCAAAAGCCTGATCATCCCGGGTGATAAGCCGCTCGCCCTGGTTGGAGTTACTAACCTGGTCGTCATTGATGCTGGCGATGTGATACTCATTTGTGATAAAACCAAGGCCCAGGATGTTAAAAAGCTGGTAAATCTGCTTAAAGAAAAGAAACTCGATCAATACCTCTAACATGTTTTACGAATCAGCCAAACGTATTGTTGATATCCTCGCCTCCCTATTTTTGATCGTTCTTTTTCTTCCTTTCTGGATCCTTATCCCTATTGCGATCAGGCTTGACTCCAAAGGACCGATTTTTTTCCTTCAGGATCGGGTGGGGAAAAAGGGGAAGCTCTTTAAGATCTTCAAGTTTCGCACCATGAAAGTTGGCGCTGACGAATTTTGGACCCAAGGCGGAACTTTAGGAGAAAAAGCTAAGCAGGGTGGCTGGAAACTCACCCTCGAAGAGGATACCCGGGTAACCCGACTCGGCAAGATCATTCGCCAGATCAGTGTCGACGAGTTTCCCCAGTTATTTAACATTTTAAAAGGTGATATGAGCCTAGTTGGTCCCCGCCCCTTGCGCGGAATTGAGATTGCTGATGCCGTCAAACGCTATAACAAAGACATTAAGCCGATCATTGATGAAAGCCTTACCGTTAAACCTGGTTTGACCGGTCAGTGGCAGGTCTCCGGCAGGAACGACATCCCTTGGGACCAAAGGGTGAAGATGGACGCAGACTACGCCAGACGAAAAAATCTTCTCGATGATTTTGCTATCATATTAAAGACCCCCATTGCAATGATTTCTAAATGGTAACTATGGATAAAAAGGATACCCTCCCCAAGAAGATCGAGTTGAAGCCACTTAAAACAGAGGCGAAACCAGAAGAAGTGAAAGTCGAAGAAAACAAGATCGAGGTTGAGACCACGAAACCAACCCCCAAAAAAGAAAAACTGAGTTGGCTCAAATGGGCGGGACTAGCTCTTTTAGTCTTAGTTCTTTTATTTGGTGGGATTGTCGCCTACGGTTTCGTTTTCTACAAATCCATCACCCCCCAAATTAAGGACGCTTCGGCCGCTGGTAATGAACTCATGGCCAACGTCCAAGCCCAGGACCTAGTCAAGGCCAAAGAAAGCAGTACGAGGTTGAAGGGGAAAATCATCGAAATTCAAAACAAGTATCAGGGCCTCACCTTTCTGAAGGCAATTCCTTTCTTGGGTGCCTATGTCGCTGATGGCCAGCACGGTCTTTCTGCCGCCGTTTCTGGGGTCAATGCCATTGACAAGCTAATTGTCGCTATTGAACCATACTCTGACCTTCTGGGTTTCAAGGCCGACAACAAAAACCTGGTCCAAGTAAATTCAATCGAAGATCGAATCGTTTTCCTCGTTAATACCTTAAGCAAGATCTCGCCCCAACTCGAGTCAATTTCCGGCGATGTTGCCAAAGCCAGTGATGAACTTTCCGCTATCAACCCAAACCGCTATCCGGAAACCTTTATGGGCAAGACGGTCAGAGGAAAGATTGTTGGTCTCCAGGATACCGCCATCAGTTTCGCCACTTTAATTGGGCAGGCTAAGCCCCTGGTCGATCTTCTTCCCGCCCTCTTGGGTGATCCCGACCAAAAAACCTATATGCTGCTCTTCCAAAACGATAACGAACTTAGGCCCACTGGTGGTTTCCTCACGGCCTATGCCTATCTCCAGGTAACCAAGGGCAAAATCAAACCCCTGAATTCTTTCAACATCTACGACCTCGATGCTCGCTTCGCCAAAAACGTCCCCGCCCCGGACCCAATCGTGAAGTACCTGAACGAGACTCGTTGGAATCTTCGCAACATGAATATGTCACCCGACTTCAAGGTCTCGATGGACACCTTTACCAAGTATATTCGCGACGTTAACGGTCTACCTCACGTCGACGGTATTATTGCCATTGACACCGAGGTTCCGGTCAAACTGCTCGATGTCCTGGGTACTATCGGCGTCGGTGGTTGGGGGAACTTTTCTAGTAAAAACGACCCTCGGTGTGACTGTCCCCAAGTTGTCTACGAACTGGAAAACCTGATCACCAAACCCGGCCCAGGCTTCCGCCCTGATCGCAAAGCCGTCCTTGGTCCATTGATGCACTCGATTCTGGCCAACGCCATGGGTAGTCCCAAACACCTTTGGCCGAAATTCCTCAATATCTTTCTCGACTCGGTCGCCGAAAAACACCTGATGTTCTATTTCTTCGAGGACAAGAATCAAAAAGCCGCCGAAAGCTTTAATGCTGCCGGCCGAATCACGGATTATGCCTACGACTATCTCCACCTCAACGATAGTAATTTCGGTGGTGCCAAGTCTGACCTTTTCATCAAACGTGATGTGGAGCAGGAAATTACCACCTCAGGGGGTAAAGTGACCAAGAAAGTCACCATCACTTATACCAATCCTCACAAGGGTAGTAACTGTAACCTTGAAGCCGGCCAACTCTGTCTGAACGGTGTTTATCGTGACTATGTCCGTCTTTATGTCCCCAAAGGCAGCAAACTCACCCGAGTCGTTGGCTCCGAAGTTAAAGAGAGCACTTTTGAAGATCTCGGTAAGACCGTCTTCGACGCCTTCTTCACTATGCGCCCTGAAAGTAGCAGCAAACTCGTTTTTGAATACGAGTTACCGAGCTTCAACCTGAAACCCTACCGTCTCTTTATTCAAAAACAACCCGGCGTGAACACCATTAAACAATCTATCACCCTCGACGGTAAACCGACCACCTTTGATCTCACCAAAGACCGCGAAGTAACTCTAGAATAGGGGATATGGCTTCTTCCATCGTTGACGTTGGTATTATCATTCACCAGACTCGTTTCGGCGAGGCTGACAAATTCGTTAAGATTCTCACCCAAAACCACGGCTTAATCGATACTGTCGCCAAAGGGGCCCGCCGTCTCACCAGCAAGAAATCATCTCATCTGGATAACCTGAACTTGATCAGATTCTCCACTAATCGGGGAAATCCACCCCAGTACCTGTCTCAAGTTGAAACTGTCATAGCCTTTCCCAAAATAAAAAATAGCCTCTATAAAGTCCGAACCTGTTTCTACTTGACCGAGATCATGCACCACACTTTGGTTGAAAGCCAGGCGGACGAAGCCCTTTTCGATGCCTTCAAGCAATTTTTATCAAGGCTGGAGGTCCTGTCAGACGACGAATCTTCCCGCGAGCTTGCCGTTGAGTTTCAACGCTTTTTGATCAGCCACCTTGGGTTCCCATTGCCTGTTGATGAGCGGCCGGAAGCCCTGGTTCCTTACTTCGAGTCCCTGATCGATCGGCACCTCGTTAGCCCCAAGTTAAAAATGAGCTAAAATAAACCCATGGCAGATCAAGATCTTCTCGATAAAGTAATTTCCCTCGCCAAACGGCGTGGTTTCGTCTATCCCGGCAGTGAGATTTATGGCGGTCTCGCCAATACCTATGACTTTGGCCCCCGTGGCACCGAACTTAAAAGAAACCTGATTAATCTTTGGTGGAAAGAATTTGTCTCCAAGCGGCCTGATATCTATGGCATGGATAGTTCCGTCCTGATGAGCCCCAAAGTCTGGGAAGCCTCCGGCCATACTGCCAGTTTCACCAATATCATGATCGACTGCACCGCCTGCCAGTACCGCACCCGCGCCGATCACTTGATTGAGGACAACGTCAAGGATATTGGTAACGTTGAGGGCCGACCTCTAGAGGAGTTGGACAAGATCATCGCGGACAACAAAATTAAATGTCCTAATTGCGGAAAAATTTCTTGGACTAACTGTCGCGCCTTCAATCAACTCTTCGAAACCAAGGTTGGCATCATCACCTCCGGCCAAAACACTGCCTACCTTCGTGGCGAACTCGCTCAGGGTATGTTCGTCGATTTCAAACACATTCTCGACAGTATCCACCCCAAACTTCCCTTTGGTTTAGCTCAGTCCGGCAAGGCTTTCAGAAACGAAATTACCATGGGTAAGTTCACCTTCAGAACACTCGAGTTCGATCTCGCCGAGTTCGAGTACTTTATCAACCCCACTGACTGGGAAAAACATTTCGAGTACTGGAAGGGAGAAATGTATGCCTTTGCTCAAAAAGTTGGACTGCCACAAGCCAATCTCCGTTGGCGTTCTCATACCCAAGTCGAACTAAGCCACTACAGTAAACGCACCGAGGATTTGGAGTACGAATTCCCTTGGGGCTTCAAAGAAATGTTTGGATTGGCCTACCGCACCGACTTTGATCTCAAGAATCACATGGAGAAGTCAGGTGTCGATCTTCGTTATATGGACCCTCAATCAGGTGACAAGTTTATTCCCCACGTCATCGAACCAACCTTCGGCATCAGCCGCTTGCTCACCATTATCCTGATGAACTCGTATTGGGAGGATAAAGACAAGGATCGGGTTGTCATGCGCTTCCCGAAAGAACTCGCTCCAGCTCGCGTTGCCGTTTTCCCACTTTTAGGAAATAAAGAAGAACTCAAGAACAAAGCCATCTTAATTTTTGATAAGTTAAAGGATTACTTTGCCACCGAGTGGGACGACCGCGGCAACGTTGGCAAACGTTACTACGCCCAGGACGAAATCGGCACCCCCTCCTGTGTCACCGTCGATTTCCAAACCCTAGAGGACGACTCTGTCACCGTCCGTGACCGCGACACTACGAAGCAGGAGCGTGTTAGTGTTGACAAACTTGTCTCATTCTTAAATACTTAAACCATGTTAAAGAAAATTGGTCTGATCCTCGCCGCTTCCTTTTTACTCGCCGCCTGTAACGCCAAAGCCACTAAAACTCCGCCCACGCGCCAAGTTCGCCAGCTGATCAATGCCCTTGATGTCACCAAACGCCCCTTCTTAGCCATCTTTCCCCACTCAACCGGCAAACTCCTGACCCTTTATCTTGATCACGTCGGTGATTCCTACAAACAGTCGACCATCGATCTCGAGTACCTCTCTGGCAACGCTCTCAAAGGCGGCCGAACCACCATTGATCTTCCCAAACCCCTACCTTATACCCAGGCTTTTCTCCTGGGCAGCTGCTCTTCCGGCGGCAAGTGTAGTTTTGATACCGATCTTATCTCAGGCGACATCAAAAATAAGTTAGATGATGGCAGCGAAACCATGAATGTCCTCAAAAGTGATTTCGTCTTTGTCAACAAAGGTGCCGTCACTAGTACTGATGGCCGTGTCGTGTATACCCCCACAAACGCCAAACAGAAGGACCAAATCATGATGGATACGCAAGGCCTCCCTAAGGAACTGGATGGCCAACTGGCCTACGCCCCGGTGGCCATCAGTACTGTCGATAATAAGAAGATTAGTGGTACGCTCGCCTTCAAGGTTACTGGCATCACCAAGGCCATGATCTACGATGGGACAAACTACCAACCGATTAAAGTCCGGACTTCGGACGATAGTACGATCGTTGACCTCGACCAATCCCCCTGGAATAAAGCGGTCACCATTACTCGAGATGACCTTAAGGGCGCCACCGAGACTCATCAGCTTTTCCTCCTCGGTCCGATCATCCTTCTCAAATAATATGGCAGGACTAGAAGGCGTCAGCGAAGAGATAGAGACGCTAGAGCAAAAAGTTCTCCGACTCGAACTGGAAAATGCAGAACTTAAAACGCTTGTTCGCACCGACGTTCTCACCGGTCTTCCCAACCGGATGGCGACCGAAGAAGCACTCAATCACGAACTCGCATTAGTTAGAAGAGGTTTAGGTCAAGCGGTAATCCTTTTTATTGATGTCGATGACTTTAAGGGGGTTAATGATGGGTATGGGCATGCCCAAGGGGACAATGTTCTAAAGGCCATGGCTGAAATGCTTCGAACCCTCGGAAGACAATCTGACGTTTTTGGCCGGTACGCAGGTGATGAGTTCGTCGGTATCCTGCCAATTGAGAGTGATGTCACTGTTGAAGTCATGCAAAAAGCACTCGCAAAATTCAATGATGGGGCGAGAAAAATAAATCGAACTGGGGCTGTTGGGTCATTTGAACCTCAGACTCTTAGTATCGGTGGAGTGATCGTCGACTCTACCCTCGATGTTCCCTGGGAGCAGGTTCGCGACGCAGCCGATGCAAACCTGGCCATCTCAAAGAGACAAGGCAAAGACCAATTAACTCTTTCAAACCTCCGCGAAGCAGCACTTGTCGCACCCGCGCCTCAACTCGCCGAATTTTCAACTTAACAAACCGTTTTCACTTCCATTTTTGGTATCTAGTTAGTTTGGATTTGATTCGGTTGTATTCTGTTATTTCCTTGCGATTAGCCTCAAAGTGACTCTTGACATGTTGTTTTCTTTTCACGATACTGGGTAGTGGTGACAAGTGGTGAAATATCATTATAATAGTCATTAGTCATCAACCTGCCCTATGCAATATGTTTATTGGACGCCACTACCACAACCTGGAAGCCAAGGGGAGACTAGCGATTCCGGTAGCGTATCGGGAAAAACTAACCTCTGGTGGCGTCATCACCACCGGGCTGGATGGCTGCCTATTTCTTTTTCCGAAATCATACTGGCTCGAGCTCTCCGAGAAGCTGGCCAACTTGCCTCTGACGAACCAACTGGCCCGTCAGTTCACCCGACTTTTGGTTCAATCAGCCGTCGAAATGGAGTTGGACTCACAGGGGAGAACCTTAATCCCGGACTACTTAAAGGAAAGCGCCTCATTAAAAAAGCAAGTGGTGGTCGCCGGCGCCTTAACCAGAATTGAAATCTGGGAGCGGGAGCGCTACCATCAGCACCTTAACTTAATAACGCAAGCAAACCCTGACTGGGAAAACGGTCTAGGGCAGCTGAATATATGAGCTTTATCAGGCACATCCCTGCCTTTACTGGCCAAATCGCCTCCCTCTACCACCTAAAACCAGGGGATCTCTTTCTTGACCTCACTCTGGGGGACGGGGGACACACCAGCGAGGCTCTTGAGGCCGGGGCTCGGGTCGTTAGTCTCGATGTTGATCTTGAATCGATCAACCGCGCCGTCAACTTTCTCTCGGGAAAGTTTACTCCGGTGATTATTCGGCCGGAAATGAATGCGACGATCCCAGAAGACTTTACTTGGTTGATCATCCACAGCAACTTCAAAGAAATAGGCCATCTGAAGCGGAAACTTTCTTTACCGCCCTTTAACGGCATCATGGCTGATCTGGGCACCTCCCAATATCAACTCGCCGCCGCCGAAAGAGGCTTCTCCTTCAACCTGGAAGGTCCGCTGGATATGCGACTCGATACTAGTCTAGGCGTCACTGCCGCTGACCTGGTTAATGCCCTTACCGCTCCGGAACTCGAACAACTCTTGTTGATGGTTGACGAGTACCAAGCGAGAACGATCTCCAAGGCCATCGTCGCAGAGAGAAAAACGACGCCGATTACCACGACCCAACACCTGGCCAAAATCGTCGCCGCAGTCAAGAAAACCAAAAACACCAAGATCAACCCCGCCACCAAAACTTTTATGGCCCTCCGTATGGCCGTCAACCTTGAACGTGAATCACTTCAGGAAATGCTCTCGTCCCTACCCGACCTCCTTACCGGTAGCGGCATCCTCGGAGTGATCAGTTTCCACTCAGGCGAGGACCGTCTCGTCAAACACTTCATTAAGGAGAAAAAGAACCAAGGAATCTTACGCGTTATTAACGTTAAACCATTAAAACCGACACAAAATGAATTACAAATCAACCCAAAAGTCCGGAGCGCCAAGCTCCGTCTCGCCGAGAAGATTTAATCTCTTAGGTGGGATTTTATGGTTGGTTTACGGTTCAGTCGCCCTCCTCGCCATTGTGAACTTGGTCGGTACTAACGCCCTCGCCACTCAAGGTGTCATCCTGGACAATATCCTGCGGCAAACCGACAAAATCAGCAAAGATAACCAGATAATTTCTGTTGAAATTGGCAAAATCAGTAACCTGAGCTATCTTGAATCAACTGCTGCCAAACTTGGATTTAAACGCGTCAGATCCAACCTGATTATCTCGGATAGTGAAGCCGTCGCGGCGGTGATTCAAAGATGATCACCCTGAGTATAATCGAAGGGTAGTGCCCGCCATCAATAACTCTGTCACCATTTACCGCCTCCGCCTTCTTTCTTTGTTCATACCGATTGTGGCATTTCTGATTATTGTTAGGCTCTTTTACTGGCAAATCATCAGAGGTCCGGGTCTTCGGGAACAAGCCAACCGTCAGCATCAGGACGTTGTCGTTTTGGCCAGCGAACGCGGCAATATCTATGATCGCCGGGGAGACCTCCTGGCTGGCACCCAAAACCTCTATCATCTCTATGTTTACAAACCTAAACTCACCAAAGATAAATTCGAACTCGTCAACCTCCTCTCCCCGTTAATCGCCCCAGAACCGCCGCCCGCCTCACCGGGAGCCAAGATCTTAACAAAAGACGACATGGTCAAACAGACGCGGGACTTCCTGGGCAACCGGATTTCTTTGGATAGTAACTGGGTCTCCCTCAAACACTACCTCACCCCGAAACAAAAACAATCGGTCGAAGCCCTAAACGTCCAGGGACTGGGTTTTGAAGATGAATTTCCCCGCTTTTACCCCGAAGCGAGCCTCTCTGCCCAGGTTCTCGGATTCGTCGGTTCAGATCTTGCCGGGCAACCACAGGGTTATTTCGGTCTTGAGGGCTTTTTTGATCGGCAACTTCGTGGTCGGGAAGGCAAGGTCCTGACGGAAAAAGACGCCCGGGGCACCCCGATCCTCATCGGGCGCTATAACTTAGGTAAAAACATCTCCGGTCGGTCTCTGGTTACCACGATCAACAAACAAACTCAATATCTGGTGGAGTCTCTCCTGAAAGATGGCCTCGCCAAGTACCAAGCTAAGGCTGGTAACGCTATTGTCATGGAAAGTAAAACCGGCAAGATCCTGGCCATGGCTGCCTTCCCGAACTACGATCCAGGTCATTTTCAGGACTTCGATAATACTTCTTACCGAAATCCGAATGTTGCCAATCTTTTTGAGCCAGGTTCAATCTTTAAGGTCTTAGTCATGGCTGCCGCCATTAACGAAAACTCAATCACTCCGGACACCATTTGTGACAACACCTGTAACGGCCAGATCACCATCGGTCAGTACACCATCAAGACCTGGAACGAAAAGTATTATCCGGGAACGAATATGGCCGACGTCATCGTTCACTCTGATAATACCGGCATGGTTTTCGTGGGCCGAAAACTCGGCAAAGAAAAGTTTGCCCATTATCTTCAGGAATATGGCATTGGCCGGTTAACCGGGATCCAGTTGCAGGACGAAGCCGCCGGTAAGGAGATCACCGAGAACGACCTCAAGGACATCGACCTGGCCACCAACTCCTTCGGCCAGGGAATTGCCGTCACCCCGATCCAGATGATTACTGCCGTTAACGTCTTGGCTAACGGTGGAAACTACCTAAAACCCACCATTATCGAAAAGGAGATCAGCGGCGAAAAAGACATCCCCTATATTGCCGACCCGCCGGTGAAGGTCCTGGAACCGGACTCGGTTACGAAGATGCGCGATATCATGATCGCCGCGGTTGAACGCGGTGAGGCTAAGTTTGCCAAGCCAAAAGGGATCGAAATCGCCGGTAAGACTGGTACGGCTCAAGTCCCGATTCAAGGTCATTACGATCCCACGAAGACCATTGCTAGTTTCGTCGGCTATTTTCCGGCCCACGATCCGAAGTTCACCATGCTTGTCAGTCTCACCGAACCGCAAACCAGCCAATGGGGGAGTGAAACCGCCGCCCCCCTTTGGTTCTCGATCGCCAGCCAACTCATGCTCCAAACTGGCACCAACTAGCTAAACAAGCTAAAATCAATCTGTGTCACGTCTACACCAACACACGATTTCGGTAAAACACGCCCTCGACGGCGTCATCTATACCTTCAAAACCCAACCGAACTTTCAGATCCACTCAATTTTTGCCTCTCTGGCCATTGCCGCCAGTCTTTTTTTTCGAGTTTCGGCCGCTGAGTGGGCGGTCATTCTTTTTACGATCGGATTGGTTCTGGTTGCCGAGATGATTAATACCAGCATTGAATCCGTGGTTGACTTAGCCACCGATCAGTTCCACGAGAAAGCCAAAATCGCTAAAGACGTCTCCGCCGGTATGGTCCTCGTCACCGCCGTTATCTCATTTCTGGTCGGTATTCTTATTTTTGTTCCCTACATCATTAATCTGCTGTATCGCACTCAGTAAGCCATATGTCATTATTGTTGGGAATTCTTCTCACTTCCTTCATACTCCAAGCCACATTAGTGGTTCCCTGGATTGACCTGCTTTACCGACTCAAGTTTTTTAAGCGAAAAACCGCTATCGCTGCCAGCCACACCGACGCCGCCTCTTCACATATCCGCTCTAAAGCGCGAACCCCGGAAGGTGGGGGATTATTGATCGTCGTCGCGACTAGCCTCATTTTTGCCTTTATCTTTCCTATGCTTAAAGTTGTCGGCGTGAATATCACCCATGTTTACCCCATCAACGAGGAGATTAACATCATCTTTTTCACCTTTCTATCTTTCTGTTTACTTGGCCTCTATGACGACATCGTTAAATATTTCGAACTCGACCGCGACCTCGGCTATGCGGGCCTGAAAACCAGAACTAAGTTCGCCATTCAGGCGGTCCTGGGCCTTGTTATTGGTGGCCTCCTCTACTTCAACCTTCACATCAGTTTTATCAATATCCCTTTCTTTGGTGTCGTCAGTTTTGGCATTTGGTTTATTCCGGTAGTTGCCTTTTTAATCATGACTTTTGCTAACGCCGTCAATATTACCGACGGCATGGACGGCCTTGCCGGCGGCCTATTGATGATCGCCCTTTTTGGTTTCATGATACTTTCGATCTCAGTTCTTGACACCCCAACCTCCATCTTCATCGCCCTTTGGCTCGGTGGTTTGATTGCCTTTCTCTACTTCAACGTTTTCCCGGCCCGTATTTTTATGGGAGACGCTGGCGCTATGGCTTTCGGGGCGACTCTGGCCGTCATCGGTCTGCTCTTGGGCAAGTTTGTCGCGCTTCTTATTATTGGAATTCCTTTCCTGGTCGACGGTTTGTCCAGTTTGCTTCAGATTATCTCAGTCAAGTTGACCGGCAAGAGGATCCTACCTATCGCCCCCATCCACTACTGGCTTTTGAAGATCGGTTGGACCGAGCCGAAAATCGTCCAACGTGCCTGGTTAGCCGGCATTATGGTCGTTCTCTTTGGACTTTGGCTGGCCCTGATTTAGCAGTTACTAATACTTCATGACCTCGGCTAAACGCAATCATTTTTTTGCTCTCATTACGCTTCTGACCCTCTTTATTTCCTTTATTGGTCTGGTGGTTGTTTACAACGCCTCAGTTGTCGAGGCCTTTAACAACTTTCACGACAAATACTACTTTGCCAAACAGCAGTTGACTTGGCTCGCTCTTGGTCTGGTTGTTTATTTTGCAGTTTCCCGATTTACTCCGAAATTATTTAAAAAGTTCTCCCTTGTTTTTTTTGTTGTCTCTCTGCTCGCGATGCTTTTTGTTCTAATTCCTGGCTTGGGTATGCGACTTCAGGGGGCGCGCCGCTGGATTTCACTCGGCTTATTCCGTTTCCAACCGTCAGAATTATTGAAAACCAGCCTGGTCGTCTATCTCGCCTCGTGGTTAGAAACACCGAAAGAGATCAAAAAATTTGCCGTTCTTCTGGCGGTTTGCCTCGGACTGATTATGCTTCAGCCTGATCTTGGCACCGCCGTTATTGTCGCCACCTTGGGCTTTGGTTTGTTCTATCTCTCGGGCAGCAAGATCAAAGAAATTATTCTCTTTTTCACTTGCTTAGCTGCCGGCGGGACCATCCTTATCTTCGCCTCGCCCTACCGTTCCGAACGCCTCAAAACCTTTCTCGACCCCACCTCAGACCCCCTGGGTCGCTCCTACCATATTAACCAAGTTCTGATCGGACTTGGTTCGGGTGGCTTTTCCGGCGTCGGCCTAGGCCGTTCCCGACAAAAGTACGCCTATCTTCCCGAAGCCACGACTGACTCAATTTTTACCATTGTTGGTGAAGAACTCGGCTTTATCGGCGGAGTGATCCTGATCGCCTTACTCCTTTCACTTTCCCTGGTTGCCTTTCGGGTTGCCCGGGAAGCCCGGGATCAACACGGCCGCCTTCTCGCCGCCGGAGTCGCCCTGCTTTTTTCAGCCCAAACCTTCGTCAATCTCGCTTCGATGGTTGCTTTAGTTCCCCTTACTGGAGTGCCGCTCCCCTTGATCTCATATGGAGGTTCCTCGCTGATTACCACGTTTTTAGCCCTTGGTATACTTGCAAGTGTAGCTCGCCAAATATGAAATCAACTATTGTCTTTACGGGTGGTCACCACAACTCAGCTCTCGTGGTTGCCTTAGCCCTAAAAAAAGAAGGCCACCCGATCGTCTGGATCGGCCATAAATTCGCCGCCGGAGGCGATAAAAATGTCTCGGCTGAGTACCAAGAAATCACCCGTAATCAAATCCCTTTTTATGAACTGAAAACCGGCAAGTTCTACCGTCAATTCAACCCACTTACTCACCTAAAAACCATCTTTGGTCTTCTCCAGGCCATTTTTATCCTCCTCGAGATTCGACCGAAACTGATTGTTTCGTTTGGTGGTTATCTCTCTGTTCCGGTAGTTATTGCCGGCTGGCTTCTGGGGATTCCGAGTGTCACCCACGAACAAACCGTCGTTGCCGGCTGGGCGAACCGGGCCATCACCCCTTTCGTCAAAAAGATTTTTCTCACTCATGCCTCCTCTTTGCTGAGTTACCCAAAAGAAAAAACGCTGGTTGTTGGTTTGCCGTTAAGGCCGGAACTTTTCGATCCAAAACTTAAACAAACTTTTTCCCCAAAACTACTTTACATTTCCTGTGGCAAGCAAGGTTCTCATCTGATTAATACGACTTTGTTTCCTCTCATCCCCGAACTTGTGAAGCACTACACCATTGTTCATCAAACCGGCGCCAGCACCCAGACTCGGGATATCGATAAAGCCAGGAGAGTTAAGGAGTCACTAGGAGAACTTTCGAATCGCTACCAATTCGCGCCTTATTTTTTTGCCAAAGAAGCCGCCACTTACCTTCAATCGGCACAGATTGTCATCAGCCGGGCCGGCGCTCACTTGACCTACGAGTTGACCGCTCTTCAAAAGAGGACTGTTTTCATCCCGATCTCTTGGGTCTCTCACAACGAACAACTTCTGAACGCACAGGAGGCAACCAAAAAAATTCCTGCCACTATTATTGAGGAAAAGGATCTCAACCCTGACACTCTACGAGTGGCCATTGCGGAAGTTGCCAAGTTAAAACCAGAACTTAAGCAAAAACTCGACCCATTATCAGCCACCCAAAAAATACTTGATGTTATCCACGGATATCCTGAAGGCGAGGACTAAACGAAGGTTAAATGTCTCGCTGAAAGCCATCATCGCTCCCCTTGTAACTCTGATTTTTTTCTCGGCCATTATTTTTTTCCATCAACGGTTTTTGGTCATCAAAGAAGTTGTCTGTCAGATGGAAACCTCACCCTGTCCCGAGGCGGTTCAGTCTTCTCTGTTTCGCATCAAAGGCACATCCTTTCTTAGTTTAAATCAGAAAGAACTCCAAAAAGAGATCCAGGGCACCGGCCTGGTCGATCGGATTGATTTTTCCTTTAAACTTCCGGGAAAACTAATTAGCCAAGCCCAACCCCCCACCATAAGTTTTTTGGTAAAAACCGCTTTTAGTCGAGTCTCTCCGACCTTAAACTTTCTGATTAGTTCTGACTCAGCCGCTCCGTCAGTAGAACTGGATAATTTCGTCGCCTCGATGGAAGGAAAAACTTTTCAACTTTTATCTACCGGCACCTTGAATCAGACTGATGCCGACTCGAACTATTTTCTCATTGCTCAAACTATTCCCACCAAAGACTACCTTACCAAGGCTTTCGTTTGGCTCCGTTCACTCACCGTTTCCTCAATGAAACCAGATAAGATCTATTTTTTAAGTGATATGATCATCCTGAAGCAAAACGGAGAACCCGATCTGGTGACGAACTTTTCCGCTGATCCGGGTGAAATTACACTTGCTTTACAACGGCTAAATCAGGTCATTACAATCAAAAAGCCGATCATTATTGATTTTCGCTACAACCACCCTATACTAAAGTAAGCATGGCCAGACAAACTTCACTCAACGCAATCGACATTGGCAGCAGCAAAATTTCTTGTCTCATTACCATCCCCAGTTCTGACTCAGAAAAAATAAATGTCGTTGGTGTAGCTACCACTCCCAGTCGGGGAGTCAGAAAAGGCCAGATCGTCGATATCGAAGAAGCTGTTGGTGCTATCACCGATTGCGTCGAAGCCGCCGAAAGAATGGCTGGATTCTCGATCAATAGTGCTTATGTTTCCGTATCCGGCGACCATATTCAGTCTCAAAACAGTAAGGGCGTTGTCGCCATCACCCAGCCCGAAGGTGAGATCGATCAGGAAGATGTCTATCGTGTCGTCGAAGCCGCCCGCGCCATTTCTCTGCCTAGCAGCCGCGAGATCCTTCATGTCTTGCCTCGCGAATACATCGTCGACTCCCAACGGGGGATCAAAGATCCCATTGGTATGGCCGGCGTTCGTCTCGAGACGGATGCTCACTTGATCACCGCCTCGGCCATCGCCATGAAAAACGTTACCAAATGCGTCACCGAGATTGGCATTGATGTCGCCGGCATGGTCTATACCGGTCTGGCCAGTAGTTACTCGGTCCTTACTGAAACAGAAAAAGAACTTGGTGTCGTCCTTGTCGATATCGGTGGTGGCACCACCAGCCTTTCCGTCTATGTCGAGGGCGCCTGTTGTCACTCCGCCGTCATTCCCGTCGGCGCCAGAAAAGTGACCGACGATCTCGCCATCGGTCTCATGGTCAGTCTCGAGTCAGCCGAGAAGATCAAGCACTTCTTGGGCAAACAACCAGATCTTACGGCAGACAAAACTACGATTGATGAAATTAATCTCACCAAACTCGGGCTTAAAGAAGAAACCAAGTCAGTTTCTCGAAAAACTGTCATTGACGGCATCATTCGTCCTCGTTTGAACGAAATGTTTACACTTGTCGGTACCGCCCTAAAAAAATCCGGTTATGGCGGACAAACTCCGGCCGGAGTCGTTCTTTGTGGTGGTGGTTCCATGACTGTCGATGCCGCTTCTGCCTGTAAGCGAGTTCTGCAGTTGCCAACCAGAGTCGGTACCCCAGCAGGGCTTTCCGGCCTAGTCGAGGAAATCGGCTCGCCCGCCTACGCCGCCACTATTGGTCTAATTCTTTATGGCGCCAGTAAGCAAAACGAATATGTCACGGTAAAGAAAAACGGTCTCGATCAACTCACCAAAAAATTCCCCTTTAAGGGCGTTTTTGGAAGACTTACTGAGTTCATCAAGTCATTCCTTCCTTGACTTGTCGAATCCTGCCCCAAACTGTATACTGAGCGCAAAATTGAACCAACATGGCTTTAGTAAAACCTGACATCAATTCATTTGCCAAAATAAAAGTACTGGGAGTCGGTGGCGGAGGTAACAATGCCCTCAACTCAATGATTTCGGAGAACAAAATTCAAGGAGTGGAGTTTATCGCTATCAATACCGACCTTCAGGCCCTTCTCGCCAACAACGCTGACATCAAACTTCAAATCGGTGAACGGGCGACTAAGGGACTTGGTTCGGGCGCCAATCCCGAGATCGGTACTGCCGCCGCCGAAGAAAGTCGTGACAAAATTCGCGATCTCCTTTCTGGCACCGACATGGTTTTCATCACCGCCGGAGAGGGTGGAGGAACCGGTACCGGTGCCGCCCCGATTATTGCCCAGGTGGCCAAGGAAGTTGGTGCCCTAACTGTTGCGGTCGTCACCAAACCCTTTCTTTTTGAAGGCACTCGCCGGATGGTGCAGGCAGAAGACGGTATCGAAAAACTGAAAAAGGAAGTCGACACTCTCATCGTCATCCCCAACCAGAGAATTCTCGACGTCATCAAAAAAGAAGACACCCTTCTCAATGCCTTCCGCATGGCCGACTCCATTCTTTCCCAAGGAGTCCAGAGCATTTCTGATTTGATCACTATCCCTGGTCTCATCAATGTGGACTTTGCCGATGTCAAAACCATTATGAGTAACGCTGGCTCTGCCCTGATGGGTATCGGCACCGCCACTGGTGAAAAGCGGGCAATTGTCGCCGCCAAAGAAGCCGTCAGTTCTCCCTTGCTTGAGATCAGTATCGAAGGTGCCCGTGGTATCCTCTTCAACATTAGTTCGGGCAAGACCCTGACTATGTCCGAGGTCAATGACGCCGCCAATATTATTTCTGCTGCCGCTGACCCCGATGCCAATATTATTTTTGGTGCCACCATTCGTGAAGATCTGGGTGAGGAGATCAAGATCTCGGTTATCGCCACTGGTTTTGATGAAAACCGCCACCGTCTCCAGGGATTTGTCTCCCGGGGTGGTCCTAGTTTCTACAACCGTCCCCAGTCCCAGCCCGCCCGTGACGAAGTCGTCGACGAACCAGAAACCGACGAACCCAAACCCGCATTTGAGGTGGTCGAGGAGGCCCCAGTACCTACCAGTCTAAAAGATAGACTGAACATCAAACACCGCGAGGTCGAGATCGAAGATGATCTCGATATCCCCACCTTCCTAAGAAAGCGTCAATAAATTCAGATAGTAAGTTCTAAAACGAATCCGATCACCTAAAATGATCGGATATGAAAAGAAGCAAAAAGATACGGGCCTCTGAAAGAGACCAAATCGCTTTCCTCTTGGCTTCCAAAACAAGCTTACGGGAAATCTCTAGACAGCTTGG
>OBEQ010330628.1_pt1 | contig 144821 bp, 152 predicted proteins | sample 1670901 | NCBI WGS metagenome assembly OBEQ01 (sample SAMEA104232315, study PRJEB22302) | groundwater metagenome | biome: forest; feature: aquifer; material: groundwater | place: USA | collected 2011-08-07 | depth 5.4 m
AAGGATTGGCTAAAAAAAGGAAGGTAAAATTGATAGATGAATTTTTAGATCAATATAATAAAAAACGATAATTCAGCCTCTCGTTTTTTTCATTACGCCAAAAAAGTCAGTATGATGAAAAATCTAATGTACAATAATAGGCAAGAAGATGAGAAAAGTGAGTTATAGTTATCACCTGATCCCTATTCCTTGCATCAATGGCTGCAAGTGCTGCTTCCAAATGGGTGAGAGAAACCATAATAGCCCTTTTTGCAGGGATTATTGCGATGAAGTTCTAAAATAACGAGGGTTGTATTGCTTTTAATTTAAATGTTTTACGATGGATGTCACAATTGCGGTTACGCATATTACTTCGATACGTGCAGTACTGATACACGGGAACAGGTATCATATTGAGTGAATACGTCGAGAGCCACCTATAAAATATTGTCGGACAATTCGGTATTTTTCGAATCAGAATGGTACCCCCATCACCCGACCCTTTTCTCGTTTTATGGTTAAAGGAGGGATATTGATTGTAGGGAGAATTTATAAGGTATTTTCATTAAAATAATGAAAAAATGTGGAGCTTTGAATGTTAAAAGTAATAATTCTAACTTGTGTGCTTGTTGTTTATAGTTTTGGGCTTTCTTTCGATAGATTTTATTATGGGACGATAGAGAACAAATCAGTAACTCTTTCAATAAGTCAAAGTGACCAAGAAAATCAAGTAGAAAAATATCAAACTACGGAAAAAGAAATAACAGGGTATTTGACTTTTAAAGATGCAAAACAAGAACAATATTTTGGAACATTAAACAAAAGTAAAATCGAATTTAGAATGTATAAATTAGATGAAACAACATATAAAAAATTTAAACATAATAGTTCTTTTGAGGGTATTTTGACTGATAAAGGAATAAATGGGAGATTAATTTTTCATGGAAAATCATTTGCATTAAATTTGATAAGTGCACCTTGGGATGATGGGCAATTGACATGTGATGAGATGCATAAATATAAAAATGTTGTTTTTTCAAGGGGAGCAAGTATTGATTTAGGTACTGGACTAGGATCACCGATCGATGTTGATTACGATTGCAACGGTACCATTGCAACATTGCCATTTATGCGAGGCATGTTTTTAATAAGTAATGCAGTTCGGGGCTATCTGTCATGGAGTTGCTATGGCAGTATGCAAGAAGCGATTTATCGATATGACCATTTTGATTTATTAGAAGCTGGTCTTGCCCCTGAACTTTTTGCAAAATCAATATACGATAAATATTGGTTTAGTAACGGAGATGTTAGTCATGATGAGACTATTCGTAGAATGCAAAATTATTTTAAACTCTGGGGACATCAAAGTTTACATAACTACGAAGTATATAATAGTTTTTGGGATGAGTATGTCAAGACGCTTCCGCAATTGACAAAATATTATCAGGATACATTTCATGTGGATCACGAAAAAGCGACTTTATATGCTACGAGTGTAATGCATCATATATTTGCACATGCAACAGGTTCTTTCTCTTCAAGTTTTATGGAGGGAAAACCGAGCATTTCAGAGTTGGATAAAGTACTGATTTTCTCAAAATCTACGCCGGCACAGATAGCACAGAAAATTTCGCAGGCGACACAGGATGAGTTGAATCAGGGATTAAAAACTGCAATATTACATAATAGATCAATGAATGATTTGGAAACACTTATCAAAGGAGGTGCTAAAATCGACTCAGGACATGAATCGGCTCTCTTTTTTGCATTGAAAAATCCTGATATTGTTAAGTTTCTTCTTGCCCATAAGGCTAATGTCAATTATACGAATTCATTTGGGAAAACACCGCTTTTTTATGCGATTGGATATAACGATAAAGAGATGACGAAACTGTTGTTGGATCATGGTGCCAATATAAAACAGCGGTATTATTCAAAAGCACAAATTGAAAAATTCGAGTATAAGGAAGATTCGAGAATGCCGTTTTATTTATTCGGTGTATCGTGTTCGCTGACCTCTACGCTTAGAACTCCGTTGCTTCATGCTGCTCAAAATGCGGATGTCGAAATGATGAAACTTTTAATTGCGAATGGTGCCTCGATCAAGGACAAAGATGAAAATGAAGAGACCTTGGCCGATTATGCACAAAAAAGCAATAAGCCTGAGAATATCGCATTTGTTCAATTTTTAGGGAGCAAGAAAAAAACATACTAAAACAAACTCGGCTGAAGCGATTTTAGTTTGAAACTTTTACGATGAATTTCACAATGCCCGTAGAGGCGGATCGCTTCGACGTGGGAGGCTGTCCCGTATCCTTTATGAGACTCAAATCCGTATTGCGGATAGAGGCTACTAAGTTCTACCATCTCCCGATCACGGCTCACTTTGGCTAATCACTTTGGCTAAAATCGATGCGGCACTGACTTCACGCACCGTAGCATCGGCTTTTATCATCGTTCGACCGCTTACGCCGAATGTAGAAAATAAGCATATAGGGGTCAGGTGATAACTATAACTCATTTTTCATCATACTGACTTTTTTCATTACAGTTTAGTTATAAGTATCACCCAATCCCTATTCGATAATAAGGTTATAATTTCACTATGATGACGAGAAATTTTTTAACCTTTGATATCGAAGAGTGGTTTCATGCCAATTATGATGGCATTGATCTTTCCAAATACGATGGGAAATCGAGTAATTTAGAAGCCAATGTCGATCGCTTAATCGATATATGCGCTGCGCATAATGTGAAATCAACTTGTTTTATTCTCGGTGATGTGGCCAAATGCAAACCGCAGGTTATAAAGAAATTGTTTGATGCAGGACATGAAATAGCGTCGCATGGAATGGCACATCGTCTTATTTATCCTATGAACCCCGATGAGTTTCGCGCGGATATCCAAATCTCATCGGATGTATTAGAACAGATTACAGGTCAAAAAGTGCTCGGCTTTCGTGCCCCCTCATGGTCGGTCAAATCCGAAACCCTTCCGTGGTTTTATGAGATTCTGGCAGAAGAGGGGTTTCTTTACTCCTCGTCGGTCTATCCGGCAAAACATTCTCTATTCGGAATTTCTGATTTTCCGCGTATGCCGCATTATCCTCTATCTCAGAGTGTGTTGGAAATACCCCAATCGGTGATGAATCTTTTTGGAACTTCCCTCGGATATGCCGGAGGGGGATTTTTGCGATTTTTTCCTGCATGGCTGATAAAAAGGGAAATTGAAAAGGAAAATAAGAGAGGACTCCCGGTATTTATCTATCTCCATCCTCGCGAGATCGATATCCATCAGCCTCGATTAGAGTTAAAGGGATTCGATAACTTTTTCCATTATCAGGGGATTCCGGGGTGTGAGGAGAAATTGACGGGTCTGATTCATGCGTTTGAAGGCAGTTTCATCCGGATGGATGAATATGCTAAAAAAGTACAGGCTGAAGCGCCTTTAATTTAAAACTTTTGCGGTGGATAGCACAGTATCCGTATTGGCGGATCGCTTCAACGTGGGAGGCTGTCCCGTATCCTTTGTGCGTTTCAAAACCGTATTGCGGATAGAGGCTGCTAAGCTCTACCATCTCCCGATCACGGCTCACTTTGGCTAAAATGGATGCGGCACTGACTTCGCTCACCGTAGCATCGGCTTTTACGAGGGTTTTCAGTCCGGTTACTCCGAACGTCGAATTGCCATCATAGAGGTAGTCTGCATTACTGAGTGTATGTATGATATCGCGCAATCCTTGTGCCAAACATGCCGACATCCCTAGCGTATCGATTTGCTCGGCATCGAAACGGGCGATATGATAGGTGCTGTTTTCGAGAATCTGTTCAAACAGAAGCTCCCGTTTTTTTTCCGTAAGTTTTTTCGAGTCTGCTAACCCTTCAATCGGGCGGTGAAGAATAACCCCTGCAATATAAAGGGCTCCGGCCAATGGCCCTCGCCCCGCTTCATCGATTCCGCAAAATAATTTCTTTCTCATTGGTTATTCCTCTCCCAGTGCCCACATTGAAAAGGGGGTCATGGTGATACGTGCGATGGGGTGTGAGAGGGAGCTTTCGGTATTCATGGTAATAACGATCACTTCGCGCACTCTATTGGTAATAATAAATCCCTCCAGCGCTTCTACTTTTTTAAACAACGCATGCTCATTGGCAAAAGGCAATGCCAACATGATTTGCCCCCTTTGTGGGAGATAAAAATCGATCCCTTCATCGTAGTAACACTCGATATTGTGTTTTACGAGTTCTAAAAATATGAGATTTTCATACACACGACCGAAGTGCTTTTGCAAATTGAGAGCCTGTTTGATGGCTATATCGCATAGATAGAGTTTCTGAACCGCACTGGGGTGATTGAATTTTTCCAGACCGTACAGGTAGCGTTTATCGAGCATCGATTGCAGATGGAGGTAGAGTTTGTCTTTGGATATTTTTCGCTCGCTCTTAAGGCGTTCATACAGATTAAACGCGGAAACTTTCTGCGTAACCATCTTGGTGGCTTGCGTGAGTATAGAGAGCTCGATATCATTTAACGATTGGGAGAGAATTTTTTGCAGATACAGAGTGCGTTCTTCGGAAGCGACACGGTGCATCGCCGGAAATCCGCCGAGCTGAAAAAAGTGGTTGAGTGCTGTCGAATCAAATTTCGGTTCAAAAGCCAGAAACTCCTCAAAATCGAGTAGATTGAGTTCGAGTATATCAAACTCTGTCTCTATCGGGTGTTCACATGAGAGGATGCAGTGCTCTATACTAAAGAGGTTAATCTCCTCTCGATAATTATCCAGCACAAGGATATCAATTTTATTATCGCGGCAAAAGGGCTCCAGTGTTATATTGAGTTCATCAATATTGATCCGCATATCTCGACAGTCAAGATAGAGATAGGTTGATTTTTTTTGGGAGAGGAGATAGTGCTTGATTAAAGAGGTTTTCCCTGATTGGGCGATTCCGACGATTACTACGCTACTTTCATCTAATGAGACCTTCCGCTCAATATAGCCGGCGTTGTGCAAATCGTATCGATAATACTCATCAAGTAACGTATTCATAAGAGAAATAATAACCTAAAAATTATAGCTTCCTTATTAAAAGGAAATAAAATAGATGCAAAGTACATTTTTTACCCCTAAAATCCTTGACCCTAGTGGGGTATGTCGATATAATTCCGCTGCCTTATCATAGTCAGGGGTGCCTGACGAGTTCTTTATTTAAGGAAAACATTATGGAAAAGATTCGTTTAAAACTTAGAGCGTACGATCATCGTGTACTTGATCGTTCAGTTGCCTCTATCGTTGAAGCTGTAAAGCGAACGGGTGCGGAAATTCGCGGCCCAATCCCTTTGCCAACCAAGATTCGTAAATATACGGTTCTTAAATCTCCGCACGTCAATAAAGACTCACGCGAGCAATTTGAGATTCGTATGCACGCACGTTTGATCGACATCGTGTCGGCTACGCCAGATACAGTTGATTCGTTGATGAAGCTTGACTTGGCTCCGGAAGTGGACGTAGAAGTTCGCTCTATGGACAAGTAAGGAGTAGGGTGTGGAATACATTGTAGAAAAAATCGGCATGAGCCGAACGGTTGGCGTTCCGAGCAAAGTGGTTACTCTTTTAAAAGTAAAAGAAGTAAAAGTTTGTTCTGTGAACGAAGGTACTGCGCTTGTAGCGTATAGCCAAGGTAAAGCGGCCAACAAAGCGATTGAAGGTCAGCAAAAGAAATATAACCTTTCTGCTGAATTCAACAAATTCGCTACATTGGAAGTTGCTAATACTGAAGCAGGTGATCAGGACATGAGCCCTCTAGCAGATGCAAAAACTGTTAAGAGCGCATTCAATACCAAAGGTCGCGGTTTTACCGGCGTTATGAAACGTTGGAATTTTGCCGGCGGGCCAGGCGCACACGGTCACCGTTTTCACCGTACTGGTGGATCTATCGGTAACCGCGAATGGCCGGGTAAAGTTCAAAAAGGACGTAAAATGTCCGGACAATACGGTAACGAGCAAGTTACGGTAAAAAACGAAGTCATGTCATATGACGCACAAAACGGTGTATTGGTTGTCGTGGGTTCAATCCCAGGTGCAAACGGTGCGCTAGGTCGAGTAAAGGTTGTTAAATAATGAGCGCGATTGTACTGAACGAAAAATTCGAAAAAGCCTCTGAATTGGCATTGCCTGAGAGCTTTAGCGGTATCAACCCACATAACCTCTATTTGTACGTTAAGTCGTACCAAGCGAGTATCCGTTCTAACACGGCGTCTGTAAAAAGTCGCTCGACTATTAACGGTGGTGGTAAAAAACCATGGGCTCAAAAAGGTAAAGGTGGCGCACGTGCCGGTTCACGTCGTTCACCAATCTTTGTTGGCGGTGCGATTGCACACGGTCCAAACACGGGTCGTAACTATGATCAAAAGATCAACAAAAAGCAAAAGAAATTAGCACTTAAATGTGCATTGGATGCTTTGGCAACTGCAGGGAAATTGTTCATCGTTGATTCGATTGAAGTTCCAAGCGGTAAAACAAAAGACGCAAAAGCGTTGTTCAACACATTGAACGTACGTGACGCGTTATTGGTGAAAAAGATTCTCGATGAGAATACCTATCTTGCATTCCGCAACATTGCTTCTACGTACGTTGTAGAAGAGAATGAACTCAACGCCTTTTTGGCCGCGACATACCGTTCGGTAGTAATCGAAAAAGCGGTATGGGAAAATCTGACTAAAGAGAGCTAAGATGGCAGATATTACTGATATCAAATCGATCCTGTATACAGAGAAGACTCTTGGTCTTCAAGAAGAAGGTGTAATCGTAGTTCAAACGTCAACACGTATGACTAAGAATGCACTTAAAGAGGTGTTTAGAGAGTATTTCGGAATCGTTCCGGCTCGCGTTAACTCTTTGAACCAAAGCGGAAAAGTAAAACGTTTCCGTGGTCTTACTGGCAAGCAAAATGACTTTAAAAAGTTTTATGTGAAATTGCCAGAAGGCGCACAAATCGATAGTTTGGCGGTGTAATTATGGCAATCAAAACCTATAAACCAACCACACCGAGCCGACGTTTTATGACAAACGTTGACAACTCGGACATTACAGCGAAAGCGTCTGTTCGTTCATTGTTGACAAAACTTCCGGCACATGCAGGACGTAACAACAACGGTCGTATCACGTCACGTCATAAAGAAGCGGGAGCTAAAAAGCTTTACCGTATTATCGATTTCAAACGTAACAAATTCGGTATTGCCGGTACTGTTGCTGCGATCGAATACGATCCGTACCGTAACTGTCGTATCGCACTTATCAATTACGTTGATGGTGACAAACGTTATATTCTTCAACCAAAAGGCTTGATCGTAGGCGATACTATCGCTGCTGCTGAGAGCGGTTTGGACATCAAAGCGGGTAACGCTATGAAATTGATGAATATCCCTGTGGGAACTACGGTTCACAATCTTGAGCTAAAACCGGGCAAAGGCGGACAAATCGTTCGTTCAGCGGGAACATCAGCTCAAATCATGGGTCGTGAAGGGAAGTATGTATCTGTACGTCTTCCATCAAGTGAAATGCGTTACGTTCTTGGCGAATGTATGGCGACTGTTGGTACTGTCGGTAACGAAGAGTTCATCAATATCGTTATTGGTAAAGCCGGTCGTTCACGTCACTTGGGTATCCGTCCTCAAACGCGTGGTTCTGCGATGAACCCTATCGATCACCCGCACGGTGGTGGTGAAGGTAAAACCAATTCAGGACGTCACCCGGTTACTCCATGGGGTAAACCGACTAAAGGTGCTAAAACACGTAAGAAGAAAGCAAGTGATAAACTTATTATTACTCGCCGTAAATCAAATCCGAAGAGGTAGATAATGGCTAGATCAGTAAAAAAAGGACCATTTGTTGATGGACACCTTATGAAAAAAGTGATTGCTGCCAAAGAGACGAAAAGCAACAAACCTATCAAAACTTGGTCACGCCGTAGTGTGATCTTGCCAGATATGATCGGTTTGACGTTTACCGTCCATAATGGCCGTCAGTTTGTACCGGTTTTCGTAACGGAAAACCATGTTGGTTACAAACTTGGTGAATTTTCACCAACACGTACGTTTAAGGGCCATAAAGGTTCTGTACAAAAGAAAATCGGGAAATAAGGAAGAGATATGGCAAGAGCACTATTAAAATTCGTTCGCGTATCTCCGACTAAATCTCGTTTGATCGCTCGCGAAGTTCAAGGTATGAATGCAGAGCAAGCAATGGCTGCATTGGAGTTTACTCCAAACAAAGCGGCAAAAATCATCGCTAAAGTGGTTGCGTCAGCAGTGGCTAACAGCGGTATCGATGCGCAAGATTGTGTTATCAAATCATGCCGCGTTGATAACGGTCCGGTACTGAAACGTTTCACTCAACGTGCACGTGGTACCGCTTCTGGAATCCGTAAGCCGACAGCACACATTTTGGTAGAAGTAGAGGGTAAATAATTATGGGTCATAAAGTTAATCCTATCGGACTTCGTCTTGGTATTAACCGCAACTGGGAATCTCGTTGGTTCCCTAACTTTAAAACAGCTGCGGTTTCTTTAGGCGAAGATCACAAAATCCGTACCTATTTGAAAAAAGAACTCTACTACGCAGGTGTGAGCAACATCGTAATCGAGCGTACTGCGAAACGTCTTCGCGTTACTATCATTGCGGCTCGTCCTGGTATCATCATCGGTAAAAAAGGTTCTGATATCGAGAAGGTTAAAGAGTCTCTCCAAAACCTAATCGGTAAACCGGTAGCCGTTAATATCAAAGAAGAGAAGAAAGCGCAAGCTTCAGCACAACTTGTTGCAGAAAACGTTGCTACTCAACTTGAAAAACGTGTTGCTTTCCGTCGTGCAATGAAAAAAGTTATGCAAAATGCACAACGTGCAGGAGCTAAAGGTATTAAAGTTTCAGTTGCTGGCCGTCTTGGCGGTGCTGAGATCGCTCGTACTGAGTGGTACCTTGAAGGTCGCGTACCGTTGCATACCCTTCGTGCAAAAATCGATTACGGTTTTGCTGAAGCGCACACCACTTACGGTGTAATCGGTATCAAAGTTTGGATTTTCAAAGGTGAGGTTCTCACTAAAGGTATCCAACCAGAAGCTAAAGAAACTAAAGAAGAGCGTGGCGAAGATCAACAACGTCGTCCACGACGAAAGGCTAACTAATCATGTTGATGCCTAAACGTACGAAATATCGTAAAATGATGAAAGGGCGTAACCGCGGTTACGCTCAAAGAGCAAACAAACTTGATTTCGGTTCTATCGGCTTCAAGGCAACGGAAGCGGGACGTATTAACTCTCGTCAAATCGAAGCGGCACGTATCGCAGCAACCCGTCACATTAAACGTACCGGGAAAATCTGGATTCGTGTATTCCCAGCTAAACCTTTGACCGCCAAACCACTTGAAGTGCGTATGGGTAAAGGTAAAGGTGCTGTGGATCAATGGGTTATGAACATCAAACCGGGCCGTATTATTTTTGAAATGGGCGGTGTCGAAGAGACTCTTGCACGTGAAGCACTTGCGCTTGCAATGCAAAAACTCCCGTTCAAAACCAAAATTGTAACTGCGGAGATGAGCAATGAAATATTCTGATATTAGCGAAAAAACAGCAGCTGAACTTCAAGGTATGCTCAAAGAGAAAAAGATTGAGCTTTTCACTTTGAAAATTAAGCAAAAAATGATGCAATTGACCAATACGAGCGAACTTCGCACGGCAAAAAAAGACATTGCACGCATCAACACCGCGTTAAGCGCAGTGAAGTAAGGGCTGATCTATGACACATAAACGTGAAATTCAAGGTATCGTAGTTTCAAAAGCCGGCGAAAAAACAGCAACAATCGTTGTTGAACGCCGCGTTATGCACCCACGTTACCACAAAACGGTAAAACGTTTCAAAAAATACATGATCCATGACGAAAACAACCAATTGGTAATTGGCGATGAAGTCATTGCGATGGAGTGCCGACCGCTTTCTAAAAGCAAATCATTCCGCCTCAAAACTCTGGTTAAAGGAGCGAACGCATGATTCAAAGTTTTACACGTCTTGCCGTAGCCGATAACACAGGGGCAAAAGAGATTATGTGTATTAAGGTTCTTGGCGGTTCTAAGCGTCGTTATGCAACTGTCGGTGATGTTATCATCGCTTCAGTTAAAAAAGCGGCTCCAACCGGTAAGGTCAAAAAAGGTCAAGTAGTTACTGCAGTTGTTGTTCGTACGAAAAAAGAGGTTCACCGTGATAACGGCTCTTTGATCCGTTTCGATGAAAATGCAGCGGTTATCCTTGACAAAAAACGTGAGCCAATCGGTACACGTATTTTCGGACCTGTTAGCCGCGAAGTGCGTTACGCTGGTTTCATGAAAATCGTATCACTTGCTCCGGAGGTTGTATGATGGCAAAATTTAATTTTAAAAAAGGCGACATTGTTGAAGTGATCGCCGGCGATGACAAAGGTACTAAAGCAGAATTGCTTCAAGTTATGCCTAAGAAAAACAAAGTGATCGTTAAGGGTGTTCGTATTGCTAAAAAAGCGATCAAACCTAGCGAGCAAAATCCACAAGGCGGATTTATGAGCAAAGAGATGCCGGTTGACGCATCGAATGTCCGCAAAGTAGAGGCGTAATCATGGCACGACTAAAAGATAAATATTTGGCTCTCAAACCTGAGCTTCAAACGGCACTTGGAATTGCAAACGTTATGCAAGTTCCTGCACTTGAAAAAGTGATCATTTCTGTCGGTTGTGGTTTTGCAATGAAAGACAATAAATTGGTCCAAAACATCCAAGACACGATCAGCAATATTGCCGGTCAACGCGCTTCGGTTGTGGTTGCACGCAAATCCGTTGCAGGATTTAAAGTACGTGAAGGGATGCCGGTCGGTGTTAAAGTAACACTTCGCGGTGCTCAAATGTACGATTTCATGGATAAATTGATCTCTGTATCACTTCCACGTATGAAAGACTTCCGTGGTATTCCACGTAACGGTTTCGACGGTCGCGGAAACTACAACTTCGGTCTTACCGAGCAGTTGATTTTCCCAGAAGTTGATTATGATTCAATCATGCAAATCCACGGGATGAACATCACTGTGGTAACGACTGCAACAGCGGACAAAGATGCATTCAAACTTCTTGAAATGATCGGTATGCCGTTTGCTAAAGGGAGAGAATAATGGCTAAAAAGTCAATGATCGCTAAAGCGGCGCGCACACCAAAATTTGCCGTCCGTGCATACACTCGTTGTCAGATCTGTGGTCGTCCACACTCTGTTATCAGCGATTTCGGAATTTGTCGCGTTTGCTTCCGTAAAATGGCAAACGAAGGGTTAATCCCAGGCGTTAGAAAGTCAAGCTGGTAATCCCGGCTCGATACTACTTACGACTAAGATAAGGAAAATAAATGATTAATGATTTGATCTCGGATTCGTTGACTCGTATCCGAAATGCAGCAATGCGTCGATTAGATGTAACAACATTAGTACACTCTAAAGTAGTGGAAGCCGTTGTTGCTATTTTGGCAGACAAAGGTTACATTGAGAGCTTTAACGTTGTTGAAGACGGTGTAAAAAAGACTATTAACGTTGTATTAAAATACAATGACAATGGCCGCACGGTTATCAATGAGGTAAAACGTGTTTCTAAACCGGGTCGCCGTGTTTACAAAGGCAAAGATGAACTTAAACGTTTCAAAAACGGTTACGGTACCATCATCGTCAGCAGTTCAAAAGGGGTTCTTCCTAACGATAAAGCATTCGAGCTTGGCGTTGGCGGCGAAGTCCTTTGTACGATTTGGTAAGGAGATAAGATGTCACGTATTGGAAAACTTCCTATTTCTATCCCTAGCGATGTAAACGTAACTATTGACGGAACAGTACTCACTTTTGTGAAAGGTTCTACAACTCAAACTCTTGATACTCGCGGTAACTGCGGTGTTGTATTTGAAGACAACGCTTTGACGTTTAGTACAAACTCTGATGCCAGAGCGGATCGTGCTTTCTGGGGTACTTACCGTGCACTAGCAGCAAACATCCTAACTGGTTTGACGGCTGGTTTTGAGAAAAAACTTGAGATCAACGGTGTTGGTTATCGTGCATCGGTTGAAGGTGCTATTTTGAAACTTCAACTTGGATTTAGTCATGATATCAATTTCGATATTCCTGCTGGAATGAACATCTCAGTTGAGAAAAACGTTATCAGTATCAAAGGTGTCGATAAACAACAAGTTGGGCAAGTTGCGGCTGTGATTCGATCATTCCGTCCACCTGAGCCTTATAAAGGTAAGGGTGTTAAATACTCTGATGAAACTATCCTGCGTAAAGCCGGTAAGACATCTAAGAAATAAGGGGCGATGATATGACAGGTAAAACACTTAAAATAAAATCGGCAAAACGCCTTCAGCGTAAACGCCGTATTCGCTCTAAAATCTCAGGATGCGCGGCGTTGCCACGTGTTTCTGTATTTCGTTCGAACCGTTTCATCAGTGCGCAAGCAATTAATGATGATCTTGGGGTAACCCTTGCAGCGGTACACTCAAAAACTTTGGGTCTTAAAGCAAACAAAGAAAGTGCTGAAAAAGCGGCTGCTACTTTTGCTCAAACCCTCAAAGATGCCGGTATCAATGAAGTTACGTTCGATCGTAACGGATTTTTGTATCACGGTGTTATAAAAGCGTTTGCCGATGCACTTCGTGCAAATGAAATTAAGTTTTAAGGGCTGATGGATGAATCCGATTAACAGAGAAGAATTCTCAGAAGCGATCGTAAATATCGGTCGTGTTACAAAAGTTGTAAAGGGTGGACGTCGTTTCCGCTTTACGGCTCTTGTGGTCGTAGGTAACAAAAAAGGGACTGTCGGTTACGGTGTCGGTAAAGCCAAAGAGGTTCCCGATGCTATTCGTAAAGCGGTTGATGAAGCGTTCAAAAATCTCACTAACGTGAAGATCAAAGGGACTACCATCGCTCACGATATCGAAGTTAAATACAATGCAAGCCGCATTTTGCTTAAACCTGCATCTGAAGGTACGGGAGTTATCGCCGGTGGCGCAACACGTCCTGTACTTGAGCTTGCCGGGATCCAAGACATCCTTACGAAGTCTTTGGGTTCAAACAATCCAAACACCGTGGTACGTGCGACAATTGACGCACTTTCACGCATCAAAGGATAAGTGATGGCATTAGAAAATCTTACACCTGCTGAGGGTTCAACCCACAGCACAAAACGTCTTGGCCGCGGTCAAGGTAGTGGACAAGGTAAAACAGCGGGTAAAGGTCATAAAGGTCAAAAAGCTCGTAAAGGTTACAATGAAAAACGTAACTTTGAGGGTGGACAACAACCTCTTGCTCGCCGTTTGCCAAAAATCGGATTTACATCACGTGTTGTAAAACCATATGTAATCAATGTAGAGCGCGTAGCGGAAGTTGCTGCACTTGAAGAGATCACAATGGAAACAATCCGTAGTGTACACCGTTTGAAAAAATCGGTCACAAGTGTTAAACTTGTCGGCGCAAGCGCTATCAATTTAGCATCTAAAATCAAAGACGAAAACGTTACAACTACTGGTAAATAATGAACCAACAAATTGTAAACAAGATCTTAATAACGATCGGTTTTCTTTTTATCTACCGACTACTGGCATACGTGCCGGTACCGGGTGTTGACACCGCCGTCCTCGCTTCGTTTTTTGATTCTCACCAAGCAGACGCGCTAGGTTTGTTTAATATGTTTAGCGGTAAAGCCGTAGAACGCCTCTCCATTATCTCTCTTGGTATCATGCCTTATATCACCGCTTCAATTATCATGGAACTGCTTGCTGCTACCTTTCCTACGTTAGGTCAAATGAAAAAAGAGCGTGACGGTATGGTGAAATACATGCAAATAATCCGTTATGCGACTATTGTGATCACGATTGTACAAGCAATCGGTGTGAGTATCGGTCTTCAAAGCATGACAGGAAAAGATGGCGGAAGTGCGATTTTGGTCGATCATTCGACATTTATCCTTTTGGCAACGGTATCGATGTTGGCAGGAACCATGTTGTTGATGTGGATCGGGGAGCAAATCACCCAAAGCGGTATCGGTAACGGTGTCTCTTTGATTATTTTCGCGGGGATCGTTTCGGCAATTCCAAGCGGTATCAGTCAAGCCATTACTATGGTTAATACCGGGGCAATGAGTTTTATTGCTGTATTAGCGATTGTTGCTCTGATTGTCGCTACAATTTTGGTCATTATCTATGTTGAGCTTGGGGAACGCCGTATTCCGGTAACCTATGCCAAAAAGACAATGCTTCAAAATCAGAATAAACGGGTTATGAACTATATTCCGGTTAAAGTAAACCTTGCGGGTGTTATTCCTGTCATTTTTGCTTCGGCAATTTTGATGTTTCCGATGACCGTCCTTTCGTCCAGCACGAATCCGACGATACAAGCGATTGCGGACGTACTTAATCCACATCACTATTTCTTTAACTTTTTACAATTTTTGTTTGTTGTCTTTTTTGCTTATTTTTATGCATCGATTGTTTTTAATGCAAAAGATATTGCCGATAATTTAAAGCGTCAAGGCGGATTTATCCCAGGTGTAAGACCGGGTGATTCAACCAAAGAGTTTTTGAATGAAACAGCAAGCCGTTTGACGTTCACCGGTGCCATTTATTTGGGATTGGTTGCGACACTTCCATGGGTAGCTGTAAAAGCGATGGGCGTTCCATTTTACTTTGGTGGAACAGCCGTATTGATCGTTGTTCAAGTTGCATTGGATACTATGCGCCGTATTGAAGCACAAGTATACATGAGCAAATACCAAACTCTTAGCGCGGTTGGCCTTTAAAAATGGCGATTGCGCTACGCAAACACAGTGAAATAGCACTCCTCCGTTCCGCCAACCAAATTGTGGCCGGAACTCTGGAGCTATTGGCTCAACACACAAAACCGGGAATTACCCTGAAGGAACTTGACGCCATTGGTGAGGAGTATATCCGAAGCCAAAACGCCATCCCCTCTTTTAAAGGTCTCTACGGTTTCCCCAGTGCCGTTTGTACTTCTGTTAATGAGGTGATTATTCACGGTATTCCGACCGATTACGCTCTATGTGAGGGTGATATTGTCGGATTTGATGTCGGAACGAAAAAAGGGGGATATTTTGGTGATGCTGCAATATCGCTTGGGGTAGGGAAGATAACTCCCGAAGACGAAGCGTTGATTGCATGTGCTAAAGATACCCTCTATTTTGCGATCGATATTATCAAAGACGGAATGCGTTTTAAAGAACTCTCCTATGAAATGGAACAATTTATCCTTTCACGTGGATTTGTTCCGTTGAGAAACTTTTGCGGTCATGGGATCGGTAAAAAACCGCATGAGGAACCTGAAATTCCCAACTACTTAGATGGGAACAATACCAAAGCGGGACCCAAGATAAAAAACGGAATGGTTTTTTGTCTGGAGCCGATGATTTGTCAAAAAGAGGGGCAATCCAAAATTTTGGCAAATGGTTGGGATGTCGTGAGTACGGATGGGCTGAGAGGCTCTCATTATGAGCATACGGTTGCGATTATCAACGGTAGAGCTGAAATATTATCAATCGCGTAAAAAGGATCATTATGGCAAAAGATGATGTCATTGAAGTTGACGGAAAGATTATTGAGGCACTACCAAACGCAACGTTTCGTGTTGAGTTGCCAAACGGGCATGTAATTTTGTGCCATATCGCAGGTAAAATGCGAATGCACTACATTAAAATCCTACCGGGAGATACGGTTAAACTAGAGCTAACTCCTTATAGCCTTGATAAAGGCCGTATTACATACCGCTATAAATAATTCCCCCTGCGCTTTGCAGGCGGTGGATCAAAATTAAATAATCTACTATAATAGTGCATTTACTCAAAAGAGGGCATATGCATATCTCACCACAACACCCTTTACTCTCTTCCTTAGTTAACACATTACGGGATATTAATCTCTCACCATTCGTTTTTCGACATACGATTCATGAAATTACAAAATTGCTGGCATATGAAGGGCTAAGCGAAATTGATTTGATGTTAAAACGGATTGAAACGTGGAGAGGGACAAAAGAGTTTGAGTTTATCGACGAGTCTTCCATTATGGTTGTATCGGTCTTGCGAGCAGCATTGCCGATGCACGAGGCATTAATAGAAATGCTCCAAGGATCGGTATCGGGGTTTTTGGGGATGAAACGGGATGAATACACCCATGAAAGTGTTTTGTATTATGACAGAGTTGGTGATTGTAAAGACAAAACGGTAATTCTGGTCGATCCTATGGTTGCCACCGGAGGTTCGTTGTGCGATGCCATAAGTGTTATCAAGGGCAAAGGTGCAGAAAAAATTATCGCCCTCAATATTATTGCTTCGCCTGAGGGGATTGCAACCGTTGAAGCCGTTCATCCGGATGTTATGATAGTCATTGCGCAAATAGATGCAAATCTATCAGATGATAAATTTATTATACCCGGACTGGGCGATGCCGGAGACAGAGCTTTTAATACATTGTAAAAAAGGATTTGATAATGAAAAAAACACTAATGCGATGGCTATTGGTTCTATCATTCATTATGGGAAACAGCATATATAGCTATGCAGATGTCGTTAATACTTTGGAGGAATCCAAGTATACTCAGGAATTTTGGAAGCTTTATACGGACGCACTACGGGGGGATAAGATTGCTCAGTTTCAAGTAGGCGTTATTTATGAACGGGGTCTCGGTGTGGATAAAAATGAGACACTGGCGGCGCAATGGTACGAAAAATCGGCGTTACAAGGGCATATCGACGCGCAGTACAATATTGGAATTATGTATATATCGGGACGCGGCGTTGAACAAAATGAGGGTTCTTCGATGATGTGGTTATCCCTTGCGGCAAAACAAGGGGACAAAGAGGCGCGAAAACTTCTGTTGGGGATTATAGACAATAAATTGGATAAAAAAGTAGAAAAGAGTGTAGAAAACAAGCCAGAACCTGCAATGGTAACGGGTGATAAGGAAGAGATAATTCCGGTTAAATTTTCATGTAAAGAAGAAAATTTTGTTTGTACTCAACCTGGAGGGGTTAATTGCACCCATTATAAAGCAAAAACGACCTTTACATCCAAAAGCAAACGAGGCGATTATTATAAAATAAGCGGGATTGTAATGGAAAAAGGGTGGAAAGCGTTTGAAAAAGAGGGATGGATTGACGCATCGATGGTAGAGGTACGCTAGCGGGAGAGGATATCTCCCGAACTCTTATTTGACAAAACTGCAGCAGTAGTCTGAAACGGTTTTAACTTTCAAGTGGAATGTGCTGTTCGCAGGAACATCAAAACTTTGCGGTCCTGTAACGCTAATCCACTCTTCTGAAGCAGGAAGTTGAACCTCCATCTCACCAGACATAATTTCCATAATTTCTTTATCGCCGGTGTTAAAGGTATACTCACCCGGCAGCATAATGCCCAAAGTTTTGATACTTCCACCCGCAAAATGGAGGGTTCGGCTGGTAACTTTTCCATCAAAATAGATGTTCGCTTTTTTATCTGCGGTTACATTGATAAATTGAGACATTTGAATCCTTTAAAAAATAGTGGTGAAATTATAGCGGATTGAGTTCCTGCTTAATCTTTTTAGGGAGATGGGCAAAAGGAAAATCGGTCACGATTCTGGTCTCTTTGCCGTCGTTGATATGAACTTCCAAGAGCATGGAGTCACGATTAAAACTGATAAGGGTAAAGGTTTGATCATCTTCTTTGTAATTTAGATTACGCGCTTTTAGATGACTAAAAGGGCTTTTTTTCGGTCTATATCCCATAAATTCCGTTCTCCTGAACTGTAATTTTTTTGTTATCGACCAATTGGGTCAAGGCACTCTTGAAATTCTTTTTACTAAGTCCAAAGATTTTTTGTATAACCTCGGGATTGCTTTTATAGTTATAAGGAAGCATACCCCCGTTTTTGCTCACCATCTCATAAATTTTATCCGCCGCGTTGGAGGCTTTGGCTTTGCCGATCATTTGAAGAGAAAGGTCAAGTTTTCCATCATCACGGCGCTGTTTGACAAACCCCTGTTTGATATCACCGACACGAACCGTCTCAAAAACTTCATTGGCGTAGATCATCCCCTCATAACGGTGATCGACAATCGCTTTGTAGCCTAAGGGTGTTTTGGCGATGATTATAAACTCTACCGGAGTATTCGGGTAAAAGGTTTTGGGCGCATCGATGAGGGCGCCGCTGATTTTTTCCGTCCCGACAAGGCGGTTAGTCTTTTCATCTAAAATGACACGTATCAGCCGTTTTTCACCCACCGCAAAAGGGCGTTTTTGGTAGACACGCGGGATAAACAGATCTTTTGGCAATTCCCAATCGACAAATGCACCGATAGCGGTAGTATCTACCACTTCGACGAATGCGATTTCATTCACCATTGCTTTGGGCGTTGCAGTCGTCGCGACGGGGCGGTCTTCACTGTCGGTATAGACAAAAACGTCTATTGTATCGCCGATGTGCATCGCATCGGTAACGTATTGGTTGGGCAATAAAATATCGCTCTCATCCAATGCGCGTAAAAAAAGTCCGGGTGTCGTATCCCGATCGATAACGAGGATATTAATCTCCCCGATTTTTAGTGTTTCATTCATAGGTATAATTATAGCTGAGATTGACTGTGTGGAGATAGGATGCGAATTATTATAACCGGAGCGAGCAGTGGTTTAGGTGCTGCATTGGCACTTTATTACGCAACAAACGAAAATCATTTAGTGCTGATTGCCCGCAGAGAAAATCGCTTAAACGATATAGCTCAAAAATGCCGTGAAAAAGGGGCTGAGGTCGAAACCATCATTGCAGATGTAAATAATTTCTTACTTATGGGTGAGATTGGTAAGAGAGTGATACAAAGGCCGATTGACCGTATCATCCTTAATGCCGGAGTATCGACAGGGCATGCTGGGGGAATAACTCCGTTTGAAGATTTTTATCGTCTATTTTGCACCAACTTCTTAAGCGTTCATGCTCTCTTAGAACCGATTATTCCGAAACTGATCGAGCAAAAATCGGGAGAGATTGTTTTTATTTCGTCTCTTGCCTCACTCTTTACGATGCCGACCTCGATTGCCTACAGTAGTTCCAAGCGGGCACTTAATGCCTATTCTGAAGGGTTGCACTACCAATTAAAACCGCATGGTATTACTGTTATGACAATCATGCCCGGGTTTATCGAATCAGAGATGACGCAGAAGAATCGATTTAAAATGCCGTTTTTTATGACTACCGAAGAGGGGATAGCGCGGATCACTCATGCGATTAAACGAAAAAAAATCCGCTATGCTTTTCCTTTTAGATTTTACTTAATGATTCGAATTCTCACGTTACTTCCGCAGTCCTTAAGAGACAAAATTGTAAACTTCACTAATTTTAAAAAGGGTGCATAACCCGTACTATCAAGGAAATATCTTTATGATCATCGACAGCGTTTGTACCTATTGCGGCGTAGGGTGTGATATTTCCGCTGACGTGGAAGATAACAAAATCCAGAAAATCTTTGCAAAAGAAGAGGGTACCGTTTCTCAGGGGAGACTGTGTATTAAAGGAAAGCAGGGATGGGATTTTGTTACCCACCCTAAGCGTCTTCGCAACGCGCGCGTTCGCAAGTCGTTTTTGAATGCCAATGCATCGTTATTCGCCGATCTGGATATGGACTATCTAGAGCCGATCGGAAACGATTTTTACGAAATCAGTTACGAGAGTGCTTATGAACTTGCCGCTCGTAAACTCAAGTCGATAACGAATGAATACGGTGCACACAGTTTTGCCGCGATCGGCGGAGCACGGACAAGCTGCGAAGGTTCATATTTGTTTCAGCACTTTACCCGTCATGTAGTTGGTTCTCCTCATGTCGATAACTGTGCCCGTGTATGTCACTCCCCTTCGTTAAAAGGGATGCGTACGACCATCGGAGAAGGGGCCATGACGAACCCGTTTGATGATATTTACGAGACCGAATTTATGGTAGTAATGGGTTCAAACACAAGCGAGGGGCACCCTATTGTTGCCAATCGTATGTTGGATGTGATCAAACAAAAAGAGGTTGAACTTGCGGTTCTTGATGTTCGCCGTATTCAGCTCTCTAAATCGGCTACACACCATTTAAGTATCCCATACGAAGCCAATCTTATGATCCTGAACATGATGGCGTATGTTATCATTGAGGAAGATTTGATCAATGCGGAGTTCGTGACTTCTCGAACCAAAGGGTATGAGGAGTACAAGCACTCTATTGTGAATGACCCGTATGCCAATCCTGAATTTTTATTGCAAATCCCCGGATATGAATCGCTCGTAGAAGAGATTCGGATTGTTGCACGAAAATATGCTACACGGAAAAGCCTTTTTTTCTGGGGTCTAGGGATTACTGAGCATCTGGACGGTTCGTATGCGGTAATGGCAATTACCCATCTCGCGATGTTGACCGGCAATATCGGCAAACGAGGGGCAGGATTGATGCCACTGCGAGGGCAGAACAATGTTCAAGGGACGTGCGATGTGGGGATGCTCCCTTATTATGCCCCTGATTATCAACCTCCCAAAGAGGTAGGGATGATGACCCCTGATTTGATCGATGCGATGGTGGAGTGGAAGATCAAGGCCCTGTTTAACATCAGTGAAGATATTGCCCATATTCATCCAAACCAAACCAAAATACATGCTGCACTCAGAAATCTTGATCTCCTTATTGTTAATGAGCTGTTTGATAATGAAATTACCAAATTTGCTGACATCATTTTCGGGGTAAAAAGTGCCTATGAAAAAACAGGTGTTTATGTTAATGCCGAACGTCGGCTTCATCTCTCTCAACCGCTGATTAACGTTACCATGCCTGATGACTGGGAAGTCATTGCCGAGATTTCAAAACGCTATGGCACCGATTTAGGGTTCAAAAGCTCACGTGATGTTTGGGAAGCGGTACGGGTTGATGCCCCCATCCGCTTTGGCGGGGCAAGTTATGAAAAGCTTGAGGTTAATCGTCTGCGCGGACTTCAATGGCCGGTTCAAGAAGAAGATTTACCGGTGCTGCACATCGGTACCTTCCGTACAAAAGACGGTAAGGGATCGTTTCATTACCACCAATATGCTCCTCGCGGTCAGGTTGAAGAGCTTTTAGCGGCTAAGTCTCATGAGGGATATTATCTTACGACGGGGCGGGTATTGGTTCATTATAATAATGCTGCACAAACGAAAGCGTGTGAAAAACTGAGCCGAAGTCACAGTGAAGACACACTGCTTGTGAGTGTCGAGGACGAAGAATTTTTTGAATATAAAGATTTTGTTGTTCTTAAAAGTGAGTATGGGCAAAGTGCACCGCTTCGAGTAAAAGTGAGTTCGACCGTTAAAAAAGGGACATTGTTTACGACCTTTCATCACGCTAAAAGCCAAATCAATTTTCTTTTTGGGGATGAGTCCGATGAGTTGATCAAGACGGCACGGTTTAAATCGATTAAAGTCGAGGTGATTAAACCCGACTATCTGGACTAAAATCGTGCACACCCGTGCCAAAGGTAATATTGCCGAAGAGCGCGGATGTGATTTTCTTCGATTACGCGGATACCGAATTATCGATCGTAACGTCTATAACCGCTTCGGCGAAATCGATATTATTGCGCTCAAAGATAATGTGATCCATTTTGTCGAGGTAAAGAGTGCTCAAACTTATGAGCAGGCTGTCAATAATATCACCCCCGCAAAACTTCAAAAACTAAATCGCACTATTCAAACGTATCTCCAAAAAAAACGACTTGATTTGGATTATTGCATTGATGCCCTTATAATTACCGATGAAACAGTAGAATACATTGAAAATATAACTTTTTAAAATATAATGTTTTTATTTACATTTGAATCGTCAATCGCTATAATCATTTAGAAATTATTTTTGGTTATAGAAGGTTGCTTTATGCAAAGACCAATTCCTACCGATGTTGAGGTCAAGTTTGAGGGCGGTAATATGATCACTGAGACCGATCTTCATGGCAAAATAACGTATGTGAATCGTCTATTTATTCAGATGTCCGGATATGAAAAAGAGGAATTGATTGGAAAGCCTCACTCTCTTATCCGGCATCCGGATATGCCGAAATGCTGTTTTCAGTCGATGTGGGAAACGGTTGAACGGGGGTACCCGTGGGAAGGATATGTTAAAAATCTGCGGAAGGACGGGGCATATTACTGGGTCATTGTTACAGTAACGCCTAAATATGACGAAAGTGGAAAATTATGCGGATACATTGCGGTGAGGAAACCGCCGGGAGAATTGACACTCGAAGAGATAAAAGCTAAATACCTGCACATGATGGAAATGGAGGTATGCCGCCAAGAAAAAAGCAATTACATTCCTGAAATTTTTGATGAGGTAAAAGAAGCCTAAAAAAGTGATTGTGCTGAGAAAAAATGTGAGACTTTAGTAATAAGTCGTTTTAAAGAATGGGGCGTTATAATGTCCCCATAATAAACAGAACTCAAGGAAGTACAATGGGTAAATACACTGAATTGACAGTATCAAATTTTGAAGAAGTAACCAAAGAAGGTGTCGCATTGGTCGATTTTTGGGCGCCATGGTGTGGGCCTTGTCGTATGATCGCTCCGGTCATTGAAGAGTTGGCAAATGAGTTTGAAGGTAAAGCTAAAATCTGTAAAGTAAATACGGATGAAGAGCAAGATATCGCAGTTAAATACGGTATCCGTTCTATTCCTACAATCCTTTTCTTTAAAAATGGTGAAGTGGTTGAACAAATGGTGGGTGCTGCTTCTAAGCAAGCGTTTGCTGATAAGTTGAACGCACTACTGTAATTTGAACGCCGAGGGGATATATTATTCCCTCGACTACGCTAGCCGCTATGGCACTGATGCTTGACCCTATCGGGTAAGAATTTCTCTCTTTATTCTTCTCTAAAAATTTTCTAAAGCGATTTTTATTTTAACTCTCTTTTGGTGTGGTTTAACCACAAATGAGTATGATACGTCAAATTAAAAGCGGAGGCTTTGGATGTTGGATTGCGCGATCATCGGAGGAGGGCCTGCAGGATTAACTGCGGGTTTGTATACCACACGTGGCGGTTTGGAGAATGTCACTATGTTCGAAAAAGGCCTTCCCGGCGGACAGATTACGATGAGTTCGGAGATTGAAAACTATCCCGGTGTCACCGGTCATATAACAGGGATGGATTTGATGATTCCGTGGCCGGAGCAATGCCAACGCTTTGGATTGAAACACGATATGTCCGAAATCGCAAAAGTGTCGCGGAAAACAGATGGTATTTTTGTTATTCATAAGTCGGATGGAAGCAGTGCTGAGGCTAAAAGCGTTATCGTTTGTACCGGTTCGACCCCTAGACGTGCCGGATTTGCAGGGGAAGATACGTATTTCGGGCGCGGTGTCAGTACGTGCGCAACCTGTGACGGATTTTTCTATAAAGGAAAAGAGGTTGCTGTAATCGGCGGCGGTGATACGGCATTGGAAGAAGCGCTTTACTTAGCAAAGATATGTTCTAAAGTCTATCTTATTCATAGACGCGATACGTTTCGGTCTGCCCCTAATACTATTGAACGGGTTAAGCATAGCGCCAATATTGAATTGGTGGTTAATGCCATTCCTGAAGAGGTATTCGGCGATAAAATGGGTGTTACCGGTATTCGCGTTGCTTTTAGCGATGGATTAAAACGTCAAATTGATGTACCTGGGGTTTTTGTTTTCGTAGGAAACAATGTCAATAATCAAGTGCTACTTCAAGATGACGGCAGTTTTTTATGTGATATGACACCATCGGGTGAAGTGAAAGTCGATTTAAGCATGAAAACCTCGGTTCCCGGTCTTTTTGCAGCGGGGGATATGCGCGTAGAAGCACCCAAACAGGTGGTGTGTGCGGCGGGCGACGGTGCCGTGGCGGCATTGCAGGCAATTGCTTATGTGGACGGACATTAATACGCTTACGTACTTTTTAAACACTAAAACGATAAAATGCCTTTAGAATAATAGAGAATGGGGAACTGCGATATGGTTAGAGCAGGAGTATTTGGTGCAGGTGGTCGCGTCGGTCGATTGTTGATTGAGGATTTGCGCCATGAAAGTGAGATTTCACTGGGGGCTGTGTACGTTCGTAATGAACTTAATTTCTCGATTGATCCTTCCGTCTTGGTGACCAATGATATGGCCACATTACTCAAAGGCTCGGATGTTATTATCGATTTTTCTCTTCCTGAAGCAACGCAAGTTTTACTTGAAGAAGCAATCAAACATCCTAAACCATTGGTTATCGGTACAACGGGTTTGGATGAACATCAGATGAATTTACTTAAAACCGCAAGTGAATCAATGCCGATTTTGTATGCAACCAATATGTCATTAGGGGTTGCATTGCTCAATAAATTGGTCTATGCCGCATCCAAAACGTTGAGCGGATTTGATATTGAGATCGTCGAACAACATCACCGTCACAAAAAAGATGCCCCAAGCGGAACGGCGTTGACGTTGGCTCACTCAGCGGCAGCGGGACGTAACTTGGATTTGGATAAGGTTCGCGTAAGCGGACGCAACGGCAATATCGGTGAACGCTCGCAAGATGAGATAGCCGTTATGGCATTGCGTGGCGGGGATATTGTCGGGCGTCATACGGTTGGGTTTTATAATGACGGTGAATTTATTGAGCTTCATCACCCCGCAACAAGCCGCAATACCTTTTCAAAGGGGGCGATTCGTGCAGGAAAATGGTTGGTAGGCAAGCCAAATGGCTTATACGCGATTAGCGATTGTTTAGATATTGAGTAAGGATTTTTTGTGCGTAGCTTAAATGAAAAATGTGCAGTAGTCGGAATTTTTGATCATCCTGAGGCCTCTAAACTGGCTTATTTCTCTCTTCATGCGTTGCAACACCGCGGACAAGAGGCTGCCGGGATCAGTACGAGTAATGGTGAAAAACTTTTCACCATTAAAGATCGAGGATTGGTAACACAAGTATTCGACACCCAAAAGCTTAATACCCTCAAAGGGAATATGGCCATAGGGCATACCCGTTACTCGACGGCAGGGGATGATTCAATTCTGGATGCTCAGCCGGTGTTTGCCCGCTATGATTTGGGCGAAATGTCGATTGTTCATAATGGAAACCTTACGAATGCCAAAGTGGTGCGTGATGCCTTGATCAAAAAAGGGGCGATTTTTCAGACGTATATGGATACTGAAAATTTGATCCATTTGATTGCTAAAAGTGACCAACACCATTTGACCGATCGTATTATTGATGCAGTGAAAAAGATTGAGGGTGCCTACTCTCTCGTTTTTCTAAGCCGTTCTAAAATGTTCGCGATGCGTGATCCGCACGGTTTTCGTCCACTTAGTCTTGGACGGGTCGGAGACGGCTATGTCGTCGCATCTGAAACGTGTGCCTTTGATTTGATCGGTGCGGAGTACATCCGTGATGTTGAACCGGGGGAACTCCTTATTTTTGAAAAAGGTAAAGCACCGAAGTCGATAAAAGTGTTTGAACCGACTCCGAAACATTGTATTTTTGAATACGTCTATTTTGCTCGTCCCGATTCCAATGTATATAATCAAAACGTCTATGAAATGCGTAAAGCGATGGGAAAAGCACTGGCACAAGAGCAGCCGATTGAAGCGGATATGGTTGTTCCAGTCCCGGATGGCGGCGTTCCTGCGGCAATCGGATATTCACAACAAAGCGGTATCCCTTTCGAGATGGCGATTATGCGTAACCACTATATTGGCCGCACCTTTATTGAACCGACTCAAGAGATGCGTGATCTTAAAGTTAAAATGAAGCTCTCTCCGATTAATGATCTTATTCGTGGGAAACGCCTTATTGTCATTGATGACTCTATCGTTCGCGGAACCACCAGCCGTCAGATCGTCCGTATGCTGAAAGCGGCAGGGGCAGCTGAAGTGCATATGCGAATTTCCAGCCCTCCGACAACGGATCCGTGTTATTACGGCGTCGATACACCGGATAAAGAGAAATTGATCGCAGCGAATATGACCAATGCGGAGATTTGTGCCTTTATTGAAGCCGATTCGCTTGGATATTTGAGTAATGAAGCGTTGTTGAGCAGTGTCAACGGCAAGGAAGAGAATTACTGTACCGCCTGTTTTACCGGCAAATACATTATCTAAGGGATAAGAATGCGGGAGCAAATTTTTACCTTCGGGCAATATTTGCACCGTAAATTCGGGGGCAAAGTCTCTAAAGTCCCTGTCTCAATTTCCGGATTTACCTGTCCCAATATCGATGGAACCGTAGCAAAAGGGGGATGTACTTTTTGCGAAAATGACTCTTTCAGCCCAAGTTTGGATCGAGCCAAAGAGCTAAAAGGTTTTTTTCTCAATTTATCTTCCGCTTCAAATCCCCATTTGGACAAACAGCTTCAGCAACTTCAATGGCAGTTTGATGCACTCTCTAAGCGCTTAAGCGACGAAAACAGTGCAGAACGCTATCTTGTCTATTTTCAAAGTTTTACAAATACCTATGCTCCCTTGAGTACCCTTAAAGCCCTTTATGAGAAAGCACTTTCTTTCAATAATGTGGTGGGACTCAGTATCGGCACACGCTCGGACAGTATTAGCGATGAGACATTCGAATATCTAGCAGAGCTTTCCCAAAAAACAGAAATCTGGATTGAGTTTGGAATACAGTCAATTTTCGATGAAACGTTGCAACGAGTAAATCGTGGACATGACAGTGCGAATGTCGAAGAGGCCATTCTCAAAGCAAAAAAATACGGTTTGAATGTATGCGGTCATCTAATCTTCGGACTTCCCGGAGAGGACAAAGCAATGATGCTTGAAACGGCAAAGCGGGCCTATGCGCTTGGGATTGATTCGGTCAAATATCATCCTCTTTATGTGGTGAAACGGACCGCTTTGGCCAATGAATATGCCCGAGGGGAGTTTACCCCTATTACCCAAGAGCTGTATGCCGAGGTGCTTAGCGAAGCTCTTCTCTTAAAACCCTCACACGTTAGTGTTCAGCGTATCAGTGCTGGTATTGATGATGAATCGCTAATAGCACCGCAATGGTGCAAAGATAAAAATGCCCAATTACGGATTCTAAATAGTGCGCTTAAAGAAGTGGGATTAAAATATTAATACACTTTTCCATTGACTTCATAATAACCGTTGGTGAAGTAGGGTGGATAGTCCAAGTAAATGACAAATGATTTAGAGCCCCCCGGAGCCAAATAATCAGCAATAACATGTTCTGAGATGATATTTTGAGGTTTTGATCCGGGCTTGTCCCCTTTGTAAACTTCGGCAAAAGCAGTCGGTTGATTGAATTGTTGTCGTTTTTTATCTCTGCCGTGACTTGAATTGATTAATTTAATAACACCGATGACATTAGCCACTGGGAATTCGCCGGTATTTCGGACGACCCCTTTAATCATAATCTGTTCTGTTTGGTAGAGATGCTTGTCCTCAACTTGCGATACTTCAACTTGATACACCGACTGATTAATCAGCTCCCATACAAAGAACATAATGAGTGTAAGGATCAGATTTACGCTCAGAAAGATAGACCATTTTGAGTCGCTGCGAAACGCTAAAATGGTTGTTAATAGAGAAATAAGGGCAATCACACCGATAAGTATGTAATGCCAATAGGTTAGGGGACTCATCTGCACTCTCCCTTAAGGGTAATATTATAGTCCTTAGAATATCGGAACGGTTCGACAAAAAGTTTAAACGCTTCGCTTTGTCCAGGGCGAAGCGTTTTTTGAATTTTTAGAGAAGTTTTTTTGAAAGGGATATAGGGATACACCTTATCTAGATATTGATTATGGGAAACTTTATAGACTCCAGCGTGAAGGGTGCATTCGCTAAAAGGGCGTTTTGAGGTATTGTTGATATCCCCCTTAATGAGAAGTGCTTCTGTAAACTGGAGGGCTTTGACTTCTCGAATGACAATTGTATGTTTAAAGAGATAGTGGTGCAATGCGATATAACCTCCTACCGGTCCCGCCGTCAAAACTCCAAAAGCGACAAACACAAAGAAAATAGCTATCCCTATTTTGTGACGTAAAATAATGGCAAGAATTAGTAGAAGAATAAAGAGAACGATAATCCCCCCGAAGAGGAAATAATCATAAATAATAAGATGATGGATAAAATCGATAATCAGTGTTTTCATTGGTCCCTAGAGTTTTTCTCCGCGATACCGCTCATACCAAACCTACGCGCTAGCTCTTGTTTGACTCGATCGGGAGAGATATTTTTATGTCCCAGTGCGACGAGAACATGATAGACTAGATCGGCACATTCGTAAATAATTTCATTTTCATTGCCGTCTTTGATGGCAAAACTAAATTCACCTGCCTCTTCGACCACTTTTTTGAGAATAGAGTTATCCCCTTTTGAGAGGAGTTTAGCTGTCCATGAGGTCGTAGGATCGGCGTTTTTACGGCTAAGAATGGTGTGGTAAAGTTCATCGATAATACCGTAGGTAGCGCTCAAATCGATTTCGGGCTTGCTGATGGTATCACCTGTTTCGATATCGGTAAAAAAGCATGATTTACGTCCGGTATGGCATGCAACCCCCTCTTGACGCACGATAATGAGGAGAGTGTCGTTATCGCAGTCGAGGAGAAATTTTTCAATGTGTTGTAGATGACCGCTTGATTCCCCTTTCTTCCAAAGGCGCTGTTTTGAACGGGAGAAGTAGTGGGCTACTCGCGTCGATAGGGAGAGCTCTAATGCGTCACGGTTCATGTACGCCATCATCAGTACTTCCAGAGTGGTGGAGTCTTGGACGATAACAGGAAGAAGCTCTGATTTTGCCCAGTCGATTTGATCAAGATTCATTGTTTATTTCCCTGTAGCGCTTATTTTTTGGCTGTCACCACTTTTAGTATCAAGCCAAATATTCGGAGTGGAGCCTCCGGGAGTGAGAAAAATTTTCGCATCTTTGTTCTCTTTGAGTGCTTCGTTAAATTTCCCTTGAACTTGGATTTGTTCCAATTTCAACAACCCCGGAGTGAGGGAAGCACCGATGAGATGGTTGGCTTTAGCTTGTGCTTGTGCTTGAATGGTGATCGCATTAGCGGTTCCTTGTGCTTCGGTCTCTTTTTTGAATGCCTCTTGTTTTGCCCGCTCGACATCTTGCTGTGCCCGTTCAACTTCTTGTTTTGCCACTTGAACTCGTTCAATCTGATCTTTTACTTTTTGAGGAAGACCGATTTCACGAATTTGAATCGATTCGAGTTGTGCCGGAGCATTTTTTTGTCCCTCTACCGTTTTACGGATTCCGGCTTCGATTTGGGTAGCGATAGCATTACGCATAATAGGGAGATTTTCTGCTTCGTATTGGCCGACAACGTTTCGGACGATATCACGCGCTACCGGATCGATGATTTTATCTTCCCAGCTAAAGCCCCAATTCGAGATGGTTTGTGCCGCTACTTGTGCATTGAGGCGGTACTGGACGGTAATATCGATAGAGACAGGAAGCCCCCGTTTGTCCAAAACGGTAATTGCCGGTTTGAGAACAATTCCATCCCCGGCAGTGGAGGCACGGTCAACTTTATCGGAGTAGTTGATGATGCGTACTTTGGTATCGACAATATAAACTTTTTGGATGATAGGAATCAGAAAATGAAGCCCCGGCATTAATGCCTGCTCTTCGTATTTTCCGTTGGTTGAGAGGATACCACGTTCCCCCTCGGTGATGATAATGAACGGTTTGGCTAGAACAAGCAGTAAAACAAACCCTCCGATGAGCCAAAGCATTCCGGCTTTGTTACCGCTCATGTTCAAATCGAATTTAGGAGGTTTAGGGGCATTAAATCCCCCCCCACGCTGCTCTTCTTTTTTCTTTTTATTAAAATAGTCGTTCATATCACTTGCCATAATTTTCCTTTTTAGTGTAAATCTCCAGCATTTATGCTGGTAGCTTTAGGAGGTTGCAAGGGACAATTTTGTCCCTGCCACTAAAATGGGCTTTGCTCATTTTAGTGTTTAACATTAATTTATATAGGTTAGATAGTGTTCGAAGTCTGGATTACGTCCGTAAACGATGTCGAAATAGCCGTTTTGAAGTTTTTCAGTCAACGGCCCGCGCCCTCCTGCACCCAGTACACGGGCATCCACTTCACGAATCGGAGTAAGCTCAGCCGCAGTACCGGTGAGGAACGCTTCATCGGCGACATAAATCTCTTCACGGGTGATTTTACGGCGAGTCACTTTAACACCCATTTTTTCGGCCATTTCGATGACGGTTTTTTGGGTGATCGAAACAAGCGAATTGTCATTGGGAGGGGTGATAAGTTCTCCGTCTTTAATGAGGAAAAAGGATGCTCCGCTTGCTTCGGCGACGTATCCCTCATCATCGAGGAGGAGCGCTTCATCGTATCCTGCTTCAACCGCTTCAAATTTCGCCATTTGGCTATTGAGGTAGTTTCCGACGGCCTTGGCTTTACCCATGTTGGATTTGTTGTTCGGACGGCTGAACGATGAAATTTTAAGACGAATCCCTTTTTTCATCCCCTCTTCACCGAGGTATGCACCCCATTCCCATGCAGCTACCGCAACTTCTACGGGTGCATCTTTATGATAAATTCCCATGACGCCGTATCCGAGATAGACGATCGGACGGAGATAGACATTTTCACCGGTAAAGCCGTTTTCGCGAATGACATCAATTTGGGCTTGGTTCAGCTCTTCCAATGTGTACGGAACGTTCAAAAGGGTCATTTTCGCTGATTCGAGTAGACGTTTTGTGTGATCGTTCAAACGAAAAATTGCGTACCCTTTTGGGGTTTTGTAGACCTTTGTCCCTTCGATAACACCGTTACCGTAGTGTAGTGTGTGGGAAAGGACGTGAATTTTTGCGTCATTCCATGCAACAAGATTACCATTCATCCAAATGTATTTGGCTTCATTCATAGGGAAGATCTCCAAAAGAAAAATTGGGAGATTTTAGCGCAGATGTGATTTAAGGTATATTAATCGAAAGAGAGGCACAGAATAATAAGGCACGCAAGCGTGCGTGAGCTCTCTGCTGAAGAGAACGCAGAGTTATCGTAGCCGAGTGGAGCTTTGCTCCATCGGCGTATTCAAATAGTTAATGGGCCGGAGTGTTAATCATCCAGATGGAGAAAACATCGAGGTAGTCCCAGAAGGATTGGATATATTCGGGATTAATCCCTTCATCTTCAAGTTTAGGAAGCAAGAGAGCATAAAATTCAAGCCATCTTCGGCGTCCATTCTCGTCAATGCGAAACGGTGCATGGCGTCCTACCATACGAGGTTCACCGCGCGTTTGGGCGAAATAATCGGGCCCGCCGCAGATTTGGATGAGAAAATCGGCTGCATGTTTTTTTGCCGCCGCGAAATCCTCTTCGTCATTAACTGGGAACAAGAACGAAATATCGCTGTTGCGGATCATTTCGTAGTGATCATCGACTAACTTACGGAATCGCTCTTCGCCGACTTGGAAAAAAAATCCGGGGTGGGGTTTGGTAACGGGGGGACGTACCCCTAAAACACCGTCGGTGATCGTTAAATTCATAGTGTGTCCTCTGCGTAATTTTGAGACACATTCTAAGAGGTAGATAAAAAGAAAGAGCTTAAACATCCCCTTTCTCCCCGTTTTTAGGTGATGATTTGTATAATCGAAACATAACTATGTTGGAGAAACTCTATGAAAGCACATATTTGGATGGGATCGGAAGAGATACACGCCCTGAACTACAGCGAGCGCTTTAGCCCGTATGACGGCCGAGTTGTCTCCTATGCTGCGCTCTGTAGTGTACAAGATGCGTTAGCCGCATTAACTATTGCACAAAAAGCGGCGAAAATTGCCCGAAAATCTCCGCTGCATCAACGATGTGCATGGCTATTAGATGTTGCATCAAAGTTGCGTGAAGAACGTGAAGCGTTTGCGAAAACATTGTGCGATGAGGTAGGCAAGCCGATCAGCTATGCCCGTATCGAAGTGGATCGGTGTATCGAGACGATTACTCTCTCTGCCGAGACGATGCGAACGATGCACGGAGAGACAATTAATACCGATGCGATGCCAAGCGGGAGATCGGCTCATGCGTACTGGCGACGTGAGGCGGTTGGGGTTGTAGTCGCTATTACCCCGTTTAATTTTCCACTTAATCTTGTGGCGCATAAACTTGCCCCCGCATTGGTGGCGGGAAATGCAGTGGTACTTAAACCAACTCCGGAAGCCCCTTTATGTGCCTATAAACTGGCAAAACTTTTTATCGAAAGCCCTTATGCTATCCCTGATGCATTGAGTGTCGTTTATGGTGATGCAGAGGTCGGCAGTGCATTGGTCGGCAGCGATATCCCCCGTGTTATCAGTTTTACCGGATCGGTGGGTGTTGGAAATATCATTACCCGCAGTGCGGGGATTAAAAAAGTCTCTCTTGAACTGGGGGGCAATGCGGCAACCTACATCGATGCGAGTGCCGATTTGGAATATGCGGCGTCACGTTGTGCGATAGGGGCATTTGTCAATTCGGGGCAGGTATGTATCTCATTGCAGCGTATTTACGTTGATAGTTCCGTTTACGACTCGTTTTCCGCTAAGATGGCGGAAGCGACTGCAAAGTTGGTTGTCGGTTCGCCGTATGATGAGGCGACGTTTTTAGGGCCGTTGATTAATGAAGAAGCTGCAACGCGAGCTATGAGTTGGGTGGAGAGTGCAATAGCAGAAGGTGCACGAGCGCTTATGGTACCGAAAAGTGAGGGACAAATTTTTTATCCCTGTGTCATGGCGGATGTAACCGAGTCCATGAAAATCGTCTGTGAAGAGGTTTTTGCCCCTATTGTTAGTTTGGTTCGGGTTGATGGAATTGATGATGCAATCGAACGGATGAATAATTCACCTTACGGGTTACAATTTTCCGTGTTTACCAATAATCTAGCCCACGCGACCAAGGCGATAAATGAACTTGATGCAGGAGGGGTGGTGATTAATGATATGCCGACGCTCCGTTTTGATATTCAGCCATACGGTGGTGTGAAACTCAGCGGCGTAGGGCGTGAAGGTCCCCGTTTCGCCATTGAAGAGATGACGGAAATTAAATCTATTGTGATTTTGTAAATTTTATAAAAAGGTATTGATGATGTTAGAAGTAGGAACTATAGCTCCCGATTTTTGTTTGAGTAACCAAGATGATGTAGAGATTTGTTTGCGTGATTTACGCGGAAAATGGATTGTCCTCTATTTTTATCCGAAAGATTCGACTCCCGGATGTACAACCGAAGCGTGTGAGTTTACCAGCGCAATGGATGATTATGATGAGCTTGGGGCGATTATTTTGGGTGTGAGTGCCGACAGTACGCAATCGCATCGCAATTTTATTGAGAGACAATCGCTCTCTATTACGTTGCTTAGTGATCCAACAACTCAAATGATGCAAAACTATGATGTTTGGGCAATGAAAAAGAATTATGGCAAAGAGTACATGGGTATTGTCCGTTCAACGTATATTATCGATCCCAAAGGGATTGTTAAAGCGGCATGGACCAATGTGAAAGTAAAAGATCATGTGGAAAAAGTGAAAGAAGAGTTAATGGCATTGCAAGGATAGTTGTTAGCATTCCCGCAAAGGCGGGAAGTGATTAAAATTTATAGCGGATATACGCGCGAATATCTTGGGAGTGATTGACAATTTGACTGCTAACCGCCGATCCGTATGATCTGGCTTGATCCATACTCATAGGTGTTCCCGTTTGACTTCCAAAGAATCCGTTACTGCCGCTATAGTCATAATTGATATAGGTGTAGCGAAGCTGGAAGGTGAGGATGTCATCGACCAACGGTTCGGTAAAGTAAAGCTCATAAGCATTTCCGCGTGCGGCGATTTTTGAGCCGATCAGAGTATCTTCTCCATAGGTGATTGGACGCCAAAACTGACTTCCATGATTAAACTCAACCCCCCATTTCCCCTCATCGCTGATAAGAGAAGGAAATTGTGTCCCGATCCAGTAGCTGTAGCCTGTTTTACTATCCGTTGAGCCAAGCATACTTTTTCCGCCATAAGGATCTGTTTTTGATAGTGCTCCGCTGACGAAGATCAGAGAGTTATCAAGATAATCGCTCCATCCGTCCCCGATACCGTTAACCATTGCAAAAGCGGTTGCGGTATGGAGTCCACCGACTGTTTCCATCCCTAGCACAGGTGTTGCTGCATTAACGCTATCAATCAAATTATTAGCGTAGGTATATTGCATTCCGGTACTGTATTGTTTATCATCATAAGGGACAATGATAATTCCCGCCATATCGACATTATTAGTATTTGTATCCTGAGCGCTGTAAGGGGTAGAATTGAATCGAGGTTCGGCATTACTCATCCCTCGTCCGGCACAAAGTTTGAAATACGATCCGGTAAGTCCGGTTAGCTTTTCGGTCCCAAATTTAGCACTTGCACCGTCAAATTCGACATTGATTGTGTGTGCGAGGGGCGATGAAGCTTGGTCGTTATCGCGAAGGTTCACGAGATGCCCTCCCGTGGATGGCCGACGGCCGATACTAAATGTCCAAGGGATGTCGGCACCGAAAAGTTCATCGTTGGTATAGAGAAAATAGGCTGATCGGACGCGGAGAATATCATTATAGGCTGCTTCAGAACTTACCCAATCAAAATTTTCAAAGCCTGAATTTGCGGTTAAAGTAGTAGAGCGTTGACCATAGATTTTATTATAGGCCAGTTGACCCACAAAGCTAAGATTTTTAGTCGCCGCATAGCTCATATTGAGCCATAAGCGGTTACTAAAAAGGGCATCATTTCTTTGTTTGCTTCCATCCGCCATTTTGTAGCTCAAATTATCAAGGCTGGTGCGGAAATCAACTCCAAATTTGAGATGATTCCCGTTTGTTTTTTTGTTAATATCGGAGATCTGGTCTTGGAGATCTTCGAGTGTTTCTGAGACATCTTTAGATCCATCGGAGGAAGCTACTTCGACTTTTGAAGGGGCAGTGGTTTTAGGAGCGGCTAGCGCCTTTTCGGCTTTAAGAGCGTTGATTTCCGCTTTGAGGGCGGCCATTTCACTTTCCATCTTTTCAAACCGTTGCATGAGAGTATCATCAGCTATGCCGCTAGTAGCAAGTAGTGCAGCAGCGACGACCGAACCTAAAAATCGTGTTTTCATCAAGTTACTCCTTTAATAATGCCATCGCATTCTTGTCAATGATATTAGCAAAAATTATATAAAAGTAATTTGAATATAACAAAATTTGTGTGATAAAAACGTGAGATTTAACCCGTATTAAACACAGCTAAAATTAAGTGCCGTTTCAGTATAATCCGCCCGATTTTCTCTCTTCTAAACGTTTTGACGTGAGAAAAAAATCGCAAGCGTCTGTCGCAGTTCTCGTGCACCCGATGTTTCATCGGCTCTGTTTGCGCTCGCCCAAGTAAACGAAGAACACAATATTTCTCTATCAGGAGTCCCTTATGGTCACAATGAAAGACCTTCTCGAATGTGGTGTACACTTCGGTCACCAAACACGTCGTTGGAATCCGAAAATGAAAAAATACATTTTCGGTGTTCGTAAAAATATTTACATCATCGACCTTCAAAAAACATTGCGTTATTTTCGCGGTGCTTATCAAATCGTTCTTGATGCTGCGGCTGAAGGGAAAACCGTTCTTTTCGTAGGAACTAAAAAACAAGCGCGCGTAGCGATTCGTGAAGCGGCTGAAAAATGCGGTATGCCATACGTTGATAACCGCTGGTTGGGTGGAATGTTGACTAACTTTCCTACCATCCAAAAATCAATCCGCAAACTTGATATCATCGAAGAGATGCAAGCAAACGGACAAATCAACCTTTTGACTAAAAAAGAAGCGTTGATGATGAATCGTCAAAAAGAAAAATTGATTGCATACCTTGGCGGTATCCGTCATATGAAAACTTTGCCGGACATGATGTTTGTTATCGATGCGGTTAAAGAACACATTGCGGTTCAAGAAGCGCGTAACCTTGGAATCCAAGTTGTTGCACCACTTGATACCAACTGTGATCCTGACGTTATCGATATCCCAATTCCTGGAAATGACGATGCGATCCGTTCAATTCAACTTTTCTGTAAAGAAATGGCTGAAGCGATCAACGAAGGTAAAGCACTTCGCAACGGCGGTAACGACGAAGCGGTAGCGGAAGAAGCAACTGCGGAAGAAGTTTTCGAAGCGGCATCTGAAGAAGTAGCAGAGGAAGCATAATCATGGCAGAAATTACAGCAGCTATGGTAAAAGATCTCAGATCGGCGACTGATGCACCTATGATGGATTGCAAAAAAGCCCTTACTGAGTGTGATGGTGATATGGAAAAAGCGAAAGAATTTTTACGTGACCGCGGTATGGCTCAAACAGCTAAAAAAGCGGATCGCGTAGCGGCAGAGGGACTTTTAGGTCTTAAAGTTGCTGAAACTTTCGCCTCTGCTTCATTGGTAGAGATTAACTCTGAAACCGATTTCGTTGCAAAAAATGACGGTTTCATTAACCTTGTAGGCAACACTGCGGCACACGTATTTACTACGGGTGTTAGCACGGTAGAAGAGTTGAATGAAACATCGTATGAAACAGGGACTTTCTCTGAGTATTTCACGGCACAAGTAGCCCGTATCGGTGAAAAAATCGTAACTCGTCGTTTTGTAACCCTCAATGCGGGTGAAAACGGATGCGTTAACGGTTACGTTCACTCAAACGGCCGTGTAGGTGTTTTGGTTGCAGTTAACTGTGACAGTAAAAAAACGGCTGAAGCGATCGCACCGATGATCAAAAACATCGCAATGCACGCAGCGGCAATGAAACCTACAACGCTCAGCTACAAAGATTTCGACCCTAAATTTGTTGAAGAAGAGACCATTGGTCGTATCGAAGCGATCAAAACGGAAAATGAAGAGCTTGGACGTTTGAAAAAACCTCTTAAAAATGTTCCTCAATACATCTCTATGATGCAATTGACTCCGGATGTTATGGCTGCTGCTGAAGAAGCGATCAAAGCTAAATTGCTAGCAGACGGTAAACCGGAGAAAATCTGGGCAAACATCATCCCTGGACAATTGGCTCGTTTCGTAGCGGACAATACAACTTTGGATAAAGAGCTTGCATTGCTGGATCAAAACTATGTTATGGACGATTCTTTGACCGTAGCACAAGCATTGACCAAAGAAGCTGCGGCTCACGGCGGTACTGCTGAAATCGTTGAATTCGTAAAATACGAAGTCGGCGAAGGTATCGAAAAACAAGTCAACGATTTCGCTGCCGAAGTCGCTGCACAAATGAGTTAAGAGGTTTTTCCTCTTTTCTCTAATCCCCTATCTTTATGGGGATCTTTCCTCAATTTTCCCTTTTTTAATCCTATTTCCTTTATAATTCTTTTATGACACTTTTAAAAGCCACCTCTTTATCTCATCGGTTTGATTACCCGTTATTGAGTGATGTTTCCCTCGAACTCAATGAGCGAGAAACCATCGCGATTGTCGGAGTAAGCGGCAGCGGCAAATCGACGTTGCTTCATATCCTCTCTTCACTTTTACAGCCTAATGAGGGGCGTGTTGAATTATTCGGTGAGAATATTTATACTCTCGATGATAAAAAGCTGGTGAAATTACGACGGAATGATTTAGGGCTTATTTATCAAAGTCACTATCTTTTCAAGGGATTTAGCGCATATGAAAATCTCGAAGTAGCGGCAATTTTGGCGGGAGAGAGCATCGATCCCGTGTTGCTTGAACGACTCGGAATAGGGCATGTGATTACACAAAAAGTGACGGAACTCTCAGGCGGTCAGCAGCAGCGCGTTTCGATAGCACGAATATTGTCGAAAAAACCGCGTATCATCTTCGCCGATGAGCCGACCGGAAATTTGGATCACGCAACGGCGGAAGAGGTTATGCATATTTTTCAAGATTATGTTCGGAATCACAATGCCGCAATGATTCTTGTAACCCATGATGAGGCACTTGCCAAACAATGCAATCGAGTGTATAGGATGCGTGAAGGGCATTTGGTAGAGGTGTAAAGATGGAGTGGGCAGAGATATTCAGCGAAGGACGAACGGTCGCATTTATCCTCCTGTTTACCCGTTTTAGTGCACTTTTTATGGCGGTTCCGATATTTTCACATGCCAATATTCCTGTATCGATCAAAGCCGCTATGGCCTTTTTCTTTACGATACTTTTTTTTGGTGCTGTTCCTGCGTTGAATATTCCCACCGATAGCTTGAGCTTGACCGTAGCCATATTGGGTGAAATGCTTTTCGGACTGGCCGTAGGAACCGTATTGCAACTGGCGTATAATGTTATTACGTTTGCCGGTGGACAAATTTCGTTTATGATGGGATTTTCACTGGCGTCGGCAATCGATCCTCAATCGGGTATTTCGATGCCGATTGTGAGCCAGTTTTTATCGTTGTTGGCGTTAATGACGCTGCTTATGTTTGATCTGCACCATTGGATACTGCTTTATGCCTCTGAATCGATTGCACATGTGCCGTTGGGCGGGTTTATGGTCACACCTACCTTGTTCAGTTATATTATTCATGCGGCAGGCAATATGTTTGTGGTCGGATTTATGATTGCATTTCCGATAACGGCATTGTCCATGTTAGCCGATGTCATTTTTGGTATGTTAATGAAAACGATGCCTCAATTTAACTTATTGGTTATCGGGACACCGATTAAGATTGCTATTGCTTTTGTCGTATTGATGGCGACACTAGCTGCGACCTTGCAGATCGTCACCATACAGACCCAAGATGCCTATAACTTTTTGGACAAATTATTCTAAATACGCCTTCGAGCGCTTAATCACAGGCAAGAATATTGTTTGTAAAGATCTTAGCTCGACAACATCATCACTGCAGTGGACGAGAGAGGCATTTTGTCCAAAGCTTTCTGCATCGATAGGGGCCGAGAAGGTACATATTTGCTCGTTATCAACCATAATGATACTCCCATCAAGAGGTCTGCCAGCCAGGGTACGGACATCGACCCGCTCATATTGAGCAACGGATAAAGGGTCACCTTTGAGAGATTGGACAATAAGGGTCAAATGGGAACCTCGTTTAACCGCTTCCAGTGCGGCACGTTTCAGTGAAGCGTGGTTAAAAGAGGGAGAAATAATTAAAATTTCACTGCGGGAATGTTTTAGTACCCCTTCCAAGGTATGGGAAAAAACGGCACCGGAATCGGGTAAAAGATAATCTACACTATTCCCATAGGCAAGTGAAAAAACAAAAAGAAGAGGGATAAATTTTATCATTTTATTCTTTTTTAGTTACAATGATACCATTTAGCTTTCGCTTCATCAAGAGCCGAGCAAACGAGGGGCAGTACCGATCATGAATATTTTACTTTTTAACGATAATCCCGTTGTCCGAAAACTGGTAGCTTTAAGTGCACAAAAAACAAGAGATAATCTTAGTGTAGTTTGGTCGATGGAAGAGATTGAGGAGAGTGGATACGATTTATTAATTATCGATGATGCCCTCTATAGCGATGAGATGTTTGCGTCGCTTAAAGAGGCTGTCGCATTTAAAGTTACCCTTCTTATGGCAACGCGCGGTAATGCTATTCCTGCAGGATTTGATCACGTTATAAATAAACCTTTTTTGCCCACTGATTTGGTCGATTTATTCGCTAATATTAACGGAGGGCTCTCGTCAAAAGTTTCTGAAAAAGTGATTGATTTAGGGGAGAGTGTTCCTCCAAGTTCCAAAGAAGATCCCTATTTAGCAATCGATTTGGAAGAGTCGCTTTTGGACCTTGAAACAGCGGCTCATGACAAAGAGGATGATCTTTATGATTTGGGCGGGATTTCTGATAATCTTGATTTGGATGATCTTTCCGATGAACTCGATTCTTTTGAGAACGAAGAGCATCCTGCTATTTTAGATCACGAAGAGGTTGCTGAAGTCCGAGGATTGCTTGAAGAGACTGAAAATGATGAGCTTTTGGATGATGAAAATGTTTCTGCCGATGTGATGGAAGAGTTTGATTTTGGAGATTTAGATATACCGGAGGAGAAAGAGGATTCAATTGACGCGGCGTTAGATGATTTTGAAGGGTTGGATATGGAAGATGAGATAGAGACACCTCTTGCAATCCCAGAACTCGCAGATGAAGAGATAGACGATGAGGATTTTGATTTCGGTGAATTGGATATCCCCGAAGAGACAGAGAATGTCACTGTGGCAGATGAAGCGATTGTTCCCGAAGAGGACGATCATCTGATGGATGATGAAGAACTTCTTTTGGAAGATGAATCGGAAATATCTGAGGAAGAGCCATTGAATGAGGATGGGTTTGATGATCTTGAGCTTAAAATTCAAGAAGCGGTGGGAGAATTAGACGCGGATGATCTTGATATGGAGTTTGATGATACTATGCTCGATGGACTGGAGATAGAAACAGAAGCAGAACCTGCTTCGTTATCCGATGCATTTGAAAGTTCAGACGATGTAAGTGAATTTGATATGCTCAATGAACGAGAGCTCAAGCTAGCCATCGGTGAAGAGGTTGAGGAAGAAGAGTCTGAAATTGGTGTTGAGGAAAGTGAGTATACGGAGGACTTAGATGAGGCCGTAGAGCTTTATAAAGAGGTATCCGTAGAAGCTCCTGTCGTGACACAAGAAGCCACGCATGCTGAAGGGGTCGAAGCACTGCAAACGCTCCTAAAAGCCTTGGCAAATGAAGATGTTGCCAAGTCCCTCAAAGGGCTGAATATTAGCATCAATATTAATTTTGGGGATGGCAAGTGAATTTATCGAGCGGTGCTATTTTAGTTTTATCCGGCCCAAGCGGTGCGGGGAAAAGTTCAATAATTGCTAAGATTATCGATCATATCGGGCCTACCTATTTTTCGATTTCAACAACAACACGGCCGATCAGAGCCGGAGAAGAAAACGGCATACATTACCATTTTGTTTCTCAAGAAGAGTTCAAGCAAGAGATTGAACAAGAACTTTTTTTAGAGTATGCGCTGGTGCACGGGAATTATTACGGTACTTCTTTAAGCCCGGTAAAGCAAGCGCTCAAAGAGGGGAAACTGGTTATTTTCGATATCGATGTTCAGGGGCATGATGCGGTACAAAATCGTCTAGGAGATATCACTACGTCGGTTTTCATAACAACCCCTTCTCTCGAAGAGTTGAAACGGCGGCTTCATAACCGCTCTACCGACAGTGAAGAGATTATCAATAAACGTCTTGAAATGGCCAAACGTGAAGTCCAACGGATAAGCGAATACGATTATTTGGTGGTCAATGATGATATAGATAAAGCGTCCGAAGTATTGATCTCTATTGCCAAAGCGGCACGGATGAAAATACCGACTCTTCAAATAAATGCGTTTGTTCAGCATTGGGAAGCCCAAAGCTAGAGATATAACTAAAACATATGCCTTAATCTCATAAGGACGATTACAGCAATGAGCCGTTATACTGCTCACAAGTATTTTATATAAAAGGAAATGTACCTATGGGTGGTTTTAGCACAAGTCATTGGTTAATAGTTTTTGGAATTATAATTTTGTTATTCGGCGCGAAGAAAATACCGGATCTTGCAAAAGGTCTTGGTCAAGGGATCCGCAACTTTAAAAAAGAGATGAAAGAGGATAAAGCGGAAGAATCAGAAGCTACTATCGTCGAAGCTCCAAAGCAAGTTGAAACAACCGCTACAACAACGGTTGAAGCTACCAAAACCACTACACAAGCGTAAGCCTTGAAGCAGCGAGTAGTCGCGCTGTTGCGCGAGAAATTCAATTGTGACGTTATCCTCGAAAAACCGAAAGATCGCTCTTTCGGTCACTTCGCTACCCCTATCGCTTTTTCCCTTGCTAAAGAGCTTCGAAAATCTCCTATGGCGATTGCTGAAGAGATCGCGACATCATTCAACGAGTGTGAGATGTTCGGTGCGGTTGAATCGGTCAAAGGGTATATCAATTTTCGTCTCTCTGAATCATTCTTGGACGAATATGCTTCATGGGCATTGTCTCACGGTACGCAATTCGGCAGCAGCGATAAAAAAGGGTCTATCCTCCTTGAATTCGTGAGTGCCAATCCGACAGGACCGCTTCATATCGGACATGCCAGGGGTGCAGTATACGGTGATACGATGCTGCGTCTCGGTCGTCATTTAGGTTACGATATTACTGCAGAGTATTATGTCAATGATGCGGGTAATCAGATCGATTTGCTGGGAGTTTCCCTTCAGCTCGAAGGTCGTAGCAGCCTGTTGGGTGAGAATGTTGAATGGCCTGAAAAATACTATCGCGGCGAGTATCTTAGTGATTTGGCTGCGGAGGTTGTCAAACTTTTCGGGGAAGAGGCTCTTCGTGATGAGAGCCGCCAAAAAGAGCTGGCCCTTTGGGCGAAAGATAAAATCTTAGCCCTTATTGTGGATGATCTCAAAGCTATTAACGTACATTTTGATACATTTGTCGGCGAGGCATCCCTCTATAACGAGTGGGATCGTGTTATGGCCAAAATGGGTAAGGGGGTCTACCAAAATGAGGGTAAAACCTTTATCCGATCCTCGGAATACGGTGATGACCATGACCGTGTCGTTGTTCGTGAAGACGGTCGTCCGACCTATCTTGCGGGAGATATTATCTATCATAATCAAAAGTTTGAGCGTGGGTATGATGATTACATCAATATCTGGGGCGCGGATCACCACGGTTATATTGCCCGTGTGAAAGCGGCTATTACCTTTTTAGGGTACGATTCAGAGAAACTTGAAGTGCTTCTTTCGCAAATGGTGAGTTTGCTCAAAGACGGTGAGCCATTTAAGATGTCTAAGCGTGCCGGAACGGTAATTCTCATGAGTGATGTCGTTGAAGAGATCGGTGCGGAAGCGTTACGTTTTATGTTTGCGAGTAAAAAGTGCGATACGGCACTGGAATTCGATATCGAAGAGCTTAAACGCCAAGACAGCTCCAACCCGATTTACTATGTTCAATATGCGCATGCACGGATACAGACTCTTATTGCTAAAAGCGAAAAAAGCATGGAAGAGATCATGGGTTCACATTTGCATGGATTGAGTGCGGATGCCGACGGATTGCTGTTTGAAGCGCTGTTACTTCCTGAAATTATTGAAGATGCTTTTGAATCACGTCAGGCACAAAAAGTCCCAGATTACCTCAAAGCATTAGCGGCAAAATTACATAAATTCTATTATGATACTCGTATTATCGGTAATGAAGATGAAGCAAAACTGCTTAAAGTACTTCTTGTCGTTGCCCTCTCTCTTAAAACAGGTCTCTCGTTGTTAGGGATCACCGCTAAAGATCGAATGTAACTCTTTGTGAAAGCAAAGCGTTACACTACTCCTTTCCTTTATCCCAGTAGCTGAGCAATATTTTGACGCAGTGCATCGTGCTGGTGTGCCATTGCTATTTGGGCAATATTTAATTTATTGGTGCTTTGTTGAAAATCACTAATGGCTTTTGCTAAATCGGTATCGGCAATTTGGCTTTTTGCCGCAGAAGTTGTTGCAATTTTGTCTAATAACGAAGTAGATGAGCTGATAAATCCATTGCTTGCCGCACCGACATCGCTGGAGGCAGTAGAGAGTGTTTGCGCATAACTCTTAATACTCTCTTGGTTGTCGATGGAGAGCCCTTTTGGCGATACATTTCCCAATGTAACGCTTGTGGAACTATCACCCAACGAAAAAGTATTGGTGGTATTAAAGAGGGATTGACCATTGTAGGTAGAGGAATTGAGTGATTGCTGCATGGTGTCGAGTGTTTTATTGAATTCACTCTGCAACCCTTGCTTTTGACTCTCATTTAAAGAGGCGCTGTTGTAGCGTACGCTGAGGTCATTAAGGGTTTGTGTTTGTTGGCTGAGGGTGTTAAGGGTTCCGTCGGCTATCTGCATCATAGAGATACCGTCGTTAGCATTGGCAAGTCCTTGAGACATACCGGATATATCACTTTGCAACATTGATGCAATGGAACGTGAGGCACTGTCTTCCATACTTAGCTGTTGTGCAGCGGCAATCTTTTCGAGTGTTTTGTCTCGTTTGGTGGTTTCGGCATTCATTTGCGGGAGTGCACTGTACTGTGTATCGAGTTTCATAGAATCTCCTTTGAGACATCATTATCTAACAGGATAGCACGTAGCAGTTTAAGGTTTTATAAGTGCTTGGATATAATTTGAGAAAGAATTCTCATGAGGGTAGTGTGATGATTAAAGTAGCGGCAATACAGATGCAGATGAGCGGGGATAAAGAGGCGAACGTTGCAAAAGCAGAAGCGATGGTACGTGATGCCGTGCGCAACGGTGCTAACATTATTTTGATCCCAGAACTGTTTGAAGGGTACTACTTTTGCAAAGATATGGATAAAAAATATTTTGAGTGGGCACAGCCGCTTAAGAATAATCCGCTCATCGGACATTTTAGTGCATTGGCCAAAGAACTGGGGGTGGTATTGCCGATCAGTTATTTTGAACGCGACGGTGAACGATATTTTAACTCCCTTGTAATAATCGATGCGGACGGTAGCGTGATGGAGAATTATCGTAAAACCCATATTCCTGATGGCCCGGGATACGAAGAGAAATTTTATTTTGAGCCGGGGGATACAGGATTTAAAGTGTGGAAAACCCGTTATGGTAATGTCGGTGCCGGTATCTGCTGGGATCAGTGGTTTCCTGAGACGGCACGGTGCCTCACCTTGATGGGGGCGGATATGATTTTCTATCCGACCGCTATCGGTTCTGAGCCTGAGATTGGTGTCGATTCGGCATCACACTGGCAACGGGTTCAAATGGGACACTCTGCGGCGAATATCATTCCTGTGATCGCGGCAAACCGTATCGGCGAGGAAGCAGGGGAGAGCTGTACCCTGACGTTTTACGGTTCTTCGTTTATCACGGATCATACGGGTGCAAAAGTTGCCGAAGCGTCTCGGGACAAAGAGGAGATTCTTTACAGCGAGTTCGATCCTGTATCGATCCGCGAACACCGTCACTATTGGGGATTAGTTCGTGACCGACGACCGGAGTGTTACGGAGAGATAGTAAAAAAATAACTTTATGGAACTCCTTTTGCTTTAGTGAGAGTAAGAATCACTAACGGGGGGTATCCGTGAGAGTTGTTTTGCGCAATAACGCTATCTTTGTTCAAGGGAGTATCAATACTCTCGAAGAGTCGTGGATGGAAGATTTTTTCGATCATCACATCCATAACACACTGTTTTTGGATAATGGGGTTTTAGTGTTAAATAATGAAGCCTCTTCGGATAAAAAAGAGGCTTTCTTGGATTCTCTCAGTGATCGTTATACCCGTGCGCATGACCTCTCAAGCCCTTTTTACCGCCGTTCGTTAAAACGGTGTAAAACGGCAGCGGTGCGGATTGAAGTGCCGTATCGCAAAAGTGAAACTGTAGATATCGAACTCTATGCCCTTAGTCCGAGCCGTGTAAAATTTACGGTTATGAGCCCAAACCGATGGGTCATGCGTTATCTCAAACAGCAACTTTCGACGCTGGTGGTCAGTTCGACAATCAGTACGATTGATATCGATGTGAGTACCCCACAGGCCAAAATGCGTTTGGAAAAAACTCTTAATAGACGTGATGTGCTCCACTTCGTCATCAATTACAAATTCGACGATGATTTTATGAGCCGCTTATACAGTAATTATCGAGGATGGGTATTTGGAAATGATGCCATCAATAAAATGATGCGTTATCATGCGATTTTTGAGATTCCGGTCGGAGCAACATCTGAGGACTTGAAAAAGCGGTATCGTGAACTGGCTAAACGGTATCATCCTGATCGCGTGCAGACTAAGGGCCCTAAAATGATCAACAAATATACCCAACGGTTTCAACTTCTCCAAGAAGCTTATGATGCGCTAAAGGCGGCGAGTTAGCGCTTCCAAATCTTCTGCACGGTAGAGATAAAGACGACGCTCTTTTAGGGTGAGGAGTTCATTGGAAAATCCTCGCTTTGAAAAGAGGAGTATTTTATCGGGAGCGAGGGAGAGTTTTATCCATTTTTCTTCGAGTTTACGGAGCTCTTTTTTGTTGAGTTTATGGTTGGTCCATTTACACTCTCCGATCCAAAGTTCTCCGTGTGCCGTTTCATTCAATAGATCTATCTCCACCTCTCGATCCCAATAACTGCCGGAATCTATTACGGTATCTTCAAAACGCAAACTCAGTATTTCATCGATAAAGAGGCCGCATAACTCCTCAAAAATAAATCCGACAAATTCATTGTAATGAGTGTTAAAATGCTCCATCATCGGTGCATAATTGTGTTCGCCTATGCTTTTGCTAAACGGCTCGACAAAAGCAAACCAAAATCGGAGAAACGGATTCTGAAAGCGAAGCTTATGAGAGATTTTATGCCGTTCGATCTCTTTTTTAAACCGTTGTTTCGGATGAATTTTAAGGAGCGGTACTTCGCGGGAGTGTTCTATAGAGAGATAGCCGATACGGCGTAAAAATCCAAACGCTTCGCTTCCCCTCTCTTTTCCGATGCGGGCACGGCGATAGGCTGAATCAAGCCGGCGATCTCCGATACTGATAGCGTGTAGCAGTTTGCCATACAGCGGATCATCCCCTAACGGTTCAAAAATATATTTTCGATGTATTTCAAACGGTTCGAGTATATGTTTGATAATCAGAGTTTCGACATCCTCATCGGTATTGATCGGATCATCCAATCCTCCGAATATGGCGAAGAGACCAATACACTGTTCCATCTCACTGGGAAGGTTGCGGTAAAAAAAATCACTAAAGAGCTTTCTATCCATAGGGTAGATTATAACTCATTTCCCCATCGTAAACTATCCAGTCCGTATTTATCCCGAATTTTTCGAGTAGCACCATCAAAGGTATGCTGGGCGCGATCTGATTCGTAATCGAGAAGGGAAAAGGTACGGTGGGTATGGGTGTTGAAATTGGAAGCACTTATTCCCAAATGGTTGATTCCTCCCCTTCGATGGAGATCCGCAGAGCTGAAAAGTTCCAAGCAAAGGTGGCGAAACCGCTGTTCGTTGAAAAGGCGGAATTCTGTGATGCTGTGATGGGATTTTGGATAATGGAGATAATAAATACTGAGGGTAAAGGTGGTCGGATAGACTTCGAGCCGCTTAATAGCATAGGCTAAATGGCGGGCGAGAATAGAAATTCGGCGTCGTGCCTCGGAACGGTCGGTGATCGGATCGAACGTTCGAGATATTCCGATTGATTTACGCGGAGCGTTTAGGGTCAGTTCTCCTAGATTTTGCCCGCTAACCGTTTCGTATAAAGCGGTGGCATAGGGTCCCCAAGAACAGACAAGGGATTTGGCACGGAGCAGATCACCTAAGGTGTTGAGATGATATTCACCGCAACGGCGAGCCATATTTCGACCGATACCGGGAAACTTCGCGACGGGGATATTACGTATAAATGGGTAGACTTCGTGTACTAAAAGGGTACGGCATCCAAATGGTTTGGCGGTATCGGTAGCGAGCTTGGCGATGGTTTTCGAATGGGCCGCTCCGATGGAAACAGGGAGATTGAGATGGCGTTTGATAGCATGACGGAGTGAGTCGATAAACTCAGGGATCTCATCGTCGCTTATCCACCCCTCTAAATCGCCGTAAAATTCATCGATACTTGCCTGCTCAATAAGGGGTATCCGCTCTTGCAAAAACAGATAGAGGGCATGGGATGCTTGATGGTACAGCGCCATATTAGGTGCTTTAATGATGAGATTGGGACAGAGACGCAAGGCCTCTCGAATGCTCATCCCTGTTTTTATTCCAAATGCACGTGCTTCATAGCTTGCCGTGGTCAGAATTCCCCGTACCCTTCCGTCGGGATCGATGAATTGCGTCAAATCATCTCCCTGATAGCGGTGAAAAAAACTTCCGACAAAAGAGCCGCTATTTTCGAGGAGAAGTTCTTGATTAGAACGATCTTTGGAAAATATATAGGGATCACCGCGGCCTCCGATAGCCACCGCTTTACCAAGCAGTGAAGGGTCGAGTGTCCGTTCTGCGGAGACAAAGAAGCAATCGAGGTCAATGTGTATTTTCATACGAAGAAGTGTAGTAGAATATAGATAAAGAGGGGAAAAAATATGACAGATTGCGCTATCGCGCATCCGTCATATTAGAGAGAGTTGAGTATATCGGATATTTTTGCGAGAATTTCATTCACTTTAGTATGATAGATAGTTAGTTTTTCTCTATACATACTCGAAACGGGTGTTCCCAGCTCCAAGTCTTCTAACATCCCGATCATGGAGTGTAAAAAGTCGCGATGTTCACTGCATTGATGACAGACCGTTGTATTCGAACACATCCCCTCGTTCATCAAGACATAGGCATCTTGAGTTACTTCATTGAGCTGTGCGAAATATTCGCCCGTTTGGGGTTCATTGCTGTTTAGCAAAGTGTCAATCTCTTTAAATCGTCCTTGTGCTTCACGAAGAATATCGAGCATAGTTTTCTCCCGTTTGAATTATCTGAGCTTAATTGTAGCTCAAAAAAAGGTAGAATACAATTACAAATTAATTACGCTAATAAAAGAGAATGTATGAACTATCGCTATATCGGGTGCAGCGGTTTACGCGTATCGCCGATTTGTTTGGGGACGATGACGTTCGGGAGCCAATGCGATGAAAAAAATGCATTTGCTATCATGGACAAGTCGTATGATGCCGGAGTGAATTTTTTCGATACGGCTGAACTTTATCCGGTACCGCCGGAAGCAAAGCTGGCCGGTCTGACCGAAGAGATGGTAGGGCGTTGGCTTAAAACCAAACCGCGTGATTCGTTGATACTGGCAACGAAGGTCGCCGGTGCGGCATCGGGATGGTTTGTCCCACCGATTCGTCACGGGATGACCGCTATTGACCGATTTCACATCGAGCGGGCTATTGAGGGGTCATTAAAACGACTCGGAACCGATTATATCGATCTGTATCAGATGCATTGGCCCGATACAATTGTCCCCATTGAGGAGTCAATGAGGGCCTTTGATGCATTGGTGCAAAGCGGTAAAGTACGTTATATCGGTACATCTAATGACACGGCGCGCGGAACAATGAAATCGTTGATGGTGAGCCAATACGAAAAACTGGCTCGTTTCGAGTCCATTCAAAACAATTTTTCCTTGTTGAATCGAAGGGATTTGACCGAAATCGGTGCATTATGCCGCGAAGAGAAAATTTCATTGCTTCCGTATTCACCTTTAGCGGGTGGGGTACTCAGCGGTAAGTATAATCAAACCAGCAATGAGGGGGGGCGATTTAGCGATTATGTCAAATCACCTAACCAACGTCAGCGGCTTATGGCATCACGATTTTTAAATGATAAGACCCTTGCGTCAACGCAGGAGTATCTCCGCATTGCTAATGAAGCGGGATTAGACCCTGTGACGATGGCGATCGCATGGAGCAAGCAGTTTGAGTTTGTCGCTTCGACGATTATTGGTGCGACGACACCGGAACAATTGGATGCGAGCTTAGCGGCGATGAATCTAACCCTCACTCCTGAGGTACTAAAAGCTTTGGACGGCGTACATGCAAAAATTCTCTATCCTATGGGTTAGTGTACTTGTTCTACTGATAGGGGGGTGTTCGTCGAAACACTATTCCATCAGCGAACCCAAGATTATCACGATTAAAAGTCCGAAACTCAAGTTTTCCGATATGGGATATGTTCGCCGTGAGGGGGATGCGGTTGAAGTGGAACTGTTTACCGCCGGAGTAGCGGTGGAAAAAATCTCAATTGATTCACAGGTGTGTGTCAGTACGGGTTGTATGAGCGAAGAGAAATTTGTCCATGATTATCTTTATGAAGGATATCCTGCCGATACGATGCGCAATCTTATTTTGGGAAAAGATATATTCGGGGGGCAAGGGAAAAGTGAAATGTGTAACGGAACCCTTTATCAGTATATCCGAAACGAGGATATCGATTTTGTTTATCGGCGCAAACCTTCGGAAATTTATTTTAAAGATCGTCTTAACGGCATTATGATCAGAATGGTTGATGTAAAGGAGAGTAATGCAACTGAGTGAACGCAGCGGAACCATCGAGCAATCGCATATTCGGTCGATGACACGAGCCTGTAATGCAATAAACGGAATCAATATGGCGCAGGGGGTATGCGATCTCGAAGTTCCCCGCGAGGTGATCGAGGGGGCATACGCGGCGATGAATGCCGGCATAAATATCTATACCCCGACCGAGGGGTTGCCACGACTGCGTCAAGCGATAGCGGATAAGATGAAACGGTTTTATGATGTGGAGATTGTTCCAGAACAGGTACTTGTATCGGATGGTGCGACGGGGGCATTTTATACGGCGTGTATGGCACTGCTCAACCCGCTCGATGAGGTGATTTTGTTTGAACCTTACTACGGCTATCACCGCTCTACCTTAACCTCACTCGGTGCGGTGCCGACATATGTACGTTTGGAATCGCCGGAGTGGAAACTGGATTTAGAAGCACTCGAAGCGGTTGTAACATCCAAAACCCGTGCAATGGTGATCTGCAATCCCGCCAATCCGAGCGGTAAAGTCTATACCCGTGAAGAGTTGGAGCAGATCGGTACATTTGCCGAAAAACACGATTTGATCGTATTTGCTGATGAGATGTATGAGCACTTTTTGTACGGCGATGCGGTTCATATTACGGCACTCAGCATTCCGAGTCTAAAAGAGCGATGCGTTGTATTATCAGGGTTTTCAAAAGTGTTCAGTATCACGGGATGGCGATTGGGATATGCGATAGCCCCAGTGAATGTTATCGAGGCGATGGCACAGCTCAACGATCTCATCTACGTCTGTGCCCCCGCACCATTGCAGATTGGGGCGGCGGTTGGGCTGGAGAGTTTGGGGGATGGCTATTACACCGAACTTGCCCGTATCCATGAACACAAACGTGATCTTTTCTGTGATGCACTGCGCGCTGCGGGACTGACTCCCAGCATTCCATTAGGGGCCTATTACGTCATGACCGACGTGAGCAGTGTAGCAGGAAACGATGATTTTGAAAAAGCGATGGCTATTTTAGAAAAAACAGGGGTTGCTTCGGTTCCGGGGCGGGCATTTTATCACGACGATGCGGGGGAAAATATGGTGCGCTTTTGTTACTCTAAACCCCTCAATGTACTTGAAGAGGCGGCAAAGCGGATAAGAGGGTTATGTTAGAATATCACATATTAAAATCAGGAAATTATTATGTCTAAATTCGTAGGAGCCCACGTTTCTGCCAGCGGCGGAGTGTTTAATGCTCCATTAAACGCAATGGCGATCGGTGCCAAAGCATTTGCCCTTTTTACCAAAAATCAAAAACAGTGGGCAGCGAAGCCTCTTGAAGAGGAGACAATTGCCCTTTTTAAAGCCAATCTTGCCAAAAGCGGAATCCTCCCAAAACACATTCTCCCTCACGATTCGTATCTGATTAATCTCGGTCATCCCGAAGAGGATAAACGGCAAAAATCACTCGAAGCATTTATCGATGAGGTACAGCGTTGCGCTCAGCTGGGACTCGATCGTTTGAATTTTCATCCGGGGAGCCATCTCAAACAAATCAGCGAAGAAGAGTGTATTGAGCGTATCGCAATGAGTATGAATGAGACGTTAAATGTTACCAAAGGTGTCATATTGGTTATCGAAAATACGGCAGGTCAGGGGAGCAATTTGGGTTGGCGTTTTGAACATTTAGCAGCCATTATAGAGCGTATAGAGGATAAATCACGAGTCGGTGTGTGTATCGATACGTGTCATATGTTTACGGCCGGATATGATATTCGAACTAAAGAGGCGTATGATGCAACTTGGGGAGAGTTTGATAGAATAGTAGGGTTTAAGTATCTCAAAGGGATGCATATCAACGATTCCAAACCCGATTTGGGGAGTCATGTTGACCGACATGATTCGATCGGAAAAGGGAAAATCGGTTTTGATGCGTTTGGTTATATTATGAATGACCCGCGCATGGATGATATCCCGCTCGTTTTGGAAACGATTGATGAGACGATTTGGGCGCAGGAGATAGCTTTATTATATTCAATGCAGGAGTAGAGGATGAGAATTGTTTTGATTTCGGCTGTCGCCTCAGCGACATTAATGGCGGGGGGATATGCAATCCCTGAGAGTTCAATCAATGCGACGGCACTGAGTGCGGCGTATGTGGCTGCTGCTCATGGAGCCGACGCAGCGTATTATAATCCTGCGGCTATGGTGTATAACGACGATGCGGCATTGTTGGAAGTCGATGCAACCTACATCGGGCTTTCAAAGATCCATTATACGTCAACGAGCGGAACAACCGATATCGATTCAAAAGGCGAATCGTTTTTGGTTCCGACACTCCATTATACCTCTAAAAAATTAGGGGAAAATGGTGCCCGTTTTGGATTGAGTATTGTCGCACCGGGAGGATTGTCAAAACGATGGGATTCTCAGCCGGCGAAATCAAGTGCCGAAGAGTTTACGCTCCAAACGATAGAAATTAACCCCTCTATGGCAGTACCGTTGAGCGATACGGTAAGCATGGGGATTGGATTTCGTATCATTCGAACCGATGGGGTGGTTAAAAGCAATGCAACTCCTACTCCGGTTTCAAGAGATATGTCCGGGGATGCAATCAATTACGGGTATAACGTAGCGCTCAATTATCGACCTCTGAATAATCTCTCCTTGGCAGCAACGTATCGTTCAAAAATTAATTTAAATGTGACGGGAAGTGCAGATTTACGTTATTTGGCTTCTACGTACAGTGGCCCTGCCAGTGTTGGCGTTCCTCTACCGGCAACATTGAACCTTGCCGCCGCATATACGTTTGATACGGGCACGACTATCGAAGCTCTCTATGAGCGAACCTATTGGTCCGCGTACAAATATCTTGATTTTGATTACAGTGGAACTCCTAATGCCGCAACCACTGCGTTTGGTACCCCTCTCAGCAAAAACTGGAAAGATACCAACACCTATCGCCTAGGGTTGACCCAAAAAGTCGATAAATGGACGGCGATGGCAGGGGTGGCATATGATCAGACTCCTGTTCCGGAAGCGACACTCGGATATGAGCTACCCGATGCGGATGCGGTTATTGTCTCTCTCGGGGGACGTTACCAACTGAATAAATCGTGGAATGTTGGTTTAGCGGGATTGGTGGACATGAAAAAAGATCGAGAAGTACATAATGCTTCGATTAATGGTACGTTTAGCAATGCTCGGGCGTATTTGGTTACTGCCGGAATCGAGTATCGCTTTTGATCCGTTACCCGTTTGAAAATTTCTATGAAATGCTCGCCAGTGTAGCGAGTGAGCAACCGAACAAAAAAGTTATTTTTATCGAGAAGGAGAGCTATACCTATCGGCAGTTTCTCTCAAAAGTAGATCGGTTTGCGAGAGCATTAGAGTTGATCGGTGTGGGGAAGGGAGATAAAATTGCGCTCATCTGCCCTAACGGGATTGAGTTTGTGCTGAGCGTTTTTTCGATCAGTAAATTGGGTGCAGTTACGGTGCCGATTAACACGATGCTGAAAAATGAAGAGTATCGGTATATTCTGGCGGATTGCGGTGCGAAAGTATTGATTAGCGGTTCTAAACTTGCCAAAGAGGTGAATAACCTTACCTCACTCGAACATACCATTTGGATTGACAAAGCCCCTGTTGAAGATGCTCGTCATTTGGTTTTGGAGGAGATTCTTTCGGATCATTTGCATACCCATATGCCCGTTTCACCCGCTAAACTCGATGATACGGCAGTTATCTTTTATACGTCGGGGACAACAGGGCACCCAAAAGGGGCAATGATCAGTAACCGTAATCTTTTTTCAAATCTTGTTGCGGCAAAAGAGCGTTTTGATTTACGACCAAATGATCGTTTTATTGTTTATCTACCGATGTTTCACTCTTTCACGTTTGCGATTATGGTGATATTGCCGTTTTACATGCGTGCATCCTTTGTGATAATCCCCTCTATCTTCCCTTTTAGCAATATCATCAAACAAACATTGCTGAAGAGGGTAACCATTTTTATGGGGGTTCCTGATATTTATAATGCTCTGATCCGTGCCAAATTGCCATGGTATTTCTTGTGGTTTAACTCTATCCGCTGTTTTATCTCCGGCGGTTCGGCATTGAGTGAAGACACGCTCAATCGATTTCGTTCAACGTTTAAGCGTGCCGCGATGTTAGAGGGGTATGGCTTGAGCGAATGTTCCCCTGCTGTAGCCATTAACCCGCTTGAAAAACAAAAAACCCTTTCCGTCGGATTGCCATTGAGCGGCTATGAGGTTAAGATTGTGAATGATGAAATGGTCGAACTCCCTATCGGTGAATCGGGTGAGCTGATTGTGCGCGGTGATTGTGTGATGCAGGGGTATTTAAATAATCCCGAAGCGACTCGGGAAAGTATCCAAAACGGGTGGCTCCGTACCGGAGATATTGCAAAAGTTGATGATGAGGGGTATATTTTCATTGTTGATCGGATCAAAGATTTGATTATTTCCAAAGGACTTAATATCTATCCCCGACAGATTGAAGAGCAGATGATGCTCCTTCCTCAGATCAAATTAGCGGCCGTGATTGCACAGAGTGATCCCCACAGCGGCGAAGTTCCGATTGCATTTGTTGAACTTGAGGAGGGGTATGAAGATACGAGCCCTGCCGTTATTAAATCACAGCTCAAAGAACATTTAGCGGCATTTAAAATCCCTAAAACCATAACCGTGGTAGAATCGTTACCGAAAACAGCCACAGGTAAAGTGCTTAAACGCATTCTCAAACAAGGACTTCATTGAAACATTTAATCGACTTTTTAGAAAATTCTACCATTGAAAAATCGCATATTTTTTCTCAGCTGAAATGTACTGTCGATGAAGCAAAAGTATTGCAGCTCTTGACGCGTAAATTTTTACAATCCCAAGAGGATGTTATTGTTGCAGAACTTCTACAGGAACTTTACGGAGCTGATGACTACTCTTATTTGAGCCATTTCGGAGAGGTTAAAACGCTCCTTGAATTAGGGTGGATCACCCATCACTCGTTTACCCCGATTAAAATCAGTGAACTATCACAATTGGAACTTTACAATACTCCGGTTGCATTGACTTCGGTCTTTATGAAGCTCCTCGAAGAGGGCTCTTTGGAAATGACGCTTCCGGATATCAAACCTTACGCCGATCATTTGGAATATTTGCAAGATCAATTTTTTCGTATCGAGCTGTATCAAAAGATGAGCGTTATCCGTCACCACGGAAACGAACATTCGTTGGGGATTAACCGTATTCAAAATAAGCTTGACTTGCTAGAGAAGCGAATTGATGAGCGAATTGCTCAAACCTCTCAGGATGTTGTACTGGATCGTTTTTTCAAACAAAAAAAGCTTGAGCCTAAAGAACAGGTGATTTTCCTTGCGCTTCTCAAAGAGGAATACAGTGCAACCGAGGGGAATCTACGAGAGATGAATACCCTCATCGATCTTATCAGTTTTGATGACTATGAACGGATTAAAAATCGCGCTCTTCTTGAAGACGGCTCCCGTCTTATCAATGAAGAGGTGATCGATTATGAGGAGATGCTCAACCCTTTCGGAGGTATAAGCCGCGCTTTTTACATCGTTGATGAGGTACTTCAGTCGATTATGCACCCGCAAAAAAAGAAAAAAGTGCGCAAACTCAAACTCGATATGCTGATTAAAGAGCAGGAAATTTTTGAGCTGATTGAGCCGACAACATCGCTTGAGAACGTGGTTCTTAATCCGGCGACGGAGCAGACGCTGCAAAACCTTATGCGCCAATTGGATCGTGAAGTGATCACCCGTCTTCACGCATGGGGAGTCAAGGATAAAAAAGCGGGATTGGATGCACGGATCATTTTTTACGGCCCTCCCGGGACCGGAAAAACCCTTACCGCCCATTCACTTTCTCGTTCGTTGAAACGGCAGGTGCTTAGTTTTGACTGTTCCAAAATTCTCTCCATGTATGTAGGGGAGAGCGAGAAAAATGTTCGCAAAATATTCGATACCTATACGGATTTGACGAAGCAAACCAAAACAGAACCGATCCTTTTGCTTAATGAAGCCGATCAGTTTCTCTCCGCCCGTTCGGCAGGGGTTGGTTCCTCTGCCGATCAGATGCACAATCAGATGCAAAATATTTTCTTGGAACAGATCGAGAAGTTTCAGGGGATTTTGATTGCGACGACGAATCTTCTCGAAAATATCGATCAGGCGTTTTCACGCCGATTCAACTACAAAATTGAGTTCAAAAAACCGAATCAACCGCAACGTGCTTTGTTATGGAAAATGATGCTTCCGCAAAATGCCCCTTATGAAGAGGGATTTGATCTCGAAAAACTTACCTCCTATCCACTGACAGGAGGACAGATAAATTTGATTGTCAAAAATACGGCTTATCAGGTTGCTGCACGTACTGATGGGACATTTCGCCTTAGTGATTTTGTGGCTGAAATTCAAAAAGAGCGTCAGGGGAATTTTGAAGGGGAAAAATCGGTGGGATTTTTAAACAATTAATCGTCAAAATTTTATCACAGTATGACCAAAGTTTAACCAAGCCGTTGTTTTTAGCCTCAAGAGGGAGTATAATCGGCAAAAGAAACAATAACTGTGGAGTATTAAAATGGGATGGTTTAGCGATGATACGGTATTAAAAGATGAAATTGCCCTCCTAAAAAAAGAGCATGAAGCTGTACTTGAAGAGAATCGGAGACTAACGGAGAAACTCCGTGAGCAAGAAACTCTTTTAGCCGATCAAAGAGTTAAACATCAATGTGAAAACACCTCCGCGATGATGACCTATCAAAACGAGCAGATCAAAAAGAATTTGATTGATATTCAAGGTAATATGGCATCTTCCGTCTCTTCTTCCAAAGAAAATATTGCTAAATCAACATCATTGCTTGAGAATATTGTGGTACTGGGGCATAAAGCATCAGGGATTTCAAGTACCCTTGAGGGGCTGAATGCTTTGGCTCTTGATTCGATGGAAACCGTACAGGCGCTTTCTCAGCGGGCACAGGATGTTGCCAGTATCTTGGGGCTGATTAAAGATATCTCTGATCAAACCAACCTTTTGGCCTTGAATGCCGCGATCGAAGCAGCACGTGCGGGAGAGCATGGAAGAGGGTTTGCTGTTGTTGCGGATGAAGTGCGTAAGTTAGCCGATCGGACCGATAAAGCGATTAGCGAGATCAATATCTCTTTGCAGTCTATGAAACAAGATGTAAATACCATCGGTGATAAATTTGAGCAAGTGCAAGAGCAAATTTCCGAGTCCAATGAATCAATCGGGCAATTTAACGATAATATGGACCAAAATGCCCAAATGATGCGAGAGACATTTGGCAGTACCGCCCATACCGCAGAGCGGGTATTTATGAGTCTGGCAAAACTCGATCATGTTATTTGGAAAGTCAATACCTATCTCTCAGCCATTACCCAAAAAGAGCAATTCGCATTCGTGGATCACCATAACTGCCGTCTCGGTAAGTGGTATTATGAGGGGGAAGGGGCTGAGTATTTCAAAAAGACACCGAGTTACGGGTCTCTTGAATCACCGCACTCCATTGTTCACAATACGACCCATAAAATTTTTGATCTGATGAAGACGGAACATATGGAATCCGAGCAATTGCGGCAGGCGTTTCAAGAGATGGAACGGGCAAGTGATGGCGTATTCACAACCTTGGATAATATGCTTCAAGAGAAGCACTAACGTTTGATATAGGGAGTCTGGCGTATTCAGACTACCTATATGTCCAATTTAGTTACATCAATCTATCTTTCTCCCTCCAATATGTTACGAAATTTAACAATTACCCGCAAACCTCAATGTGCATGTGTTTCCGATAGTGACAAGGATAGGAAAAAATTATCGATTAAAGGGTTTGTTTAACTCTCTTTTTGTTATAGTGCAATAACTGTTTTTACGTAAATCCGTATAGCGAGGCAAGTGACCCTTGTTTCGGTATATACCATCAACCATGAAAAGGTCGGAACTATGGAGCATTACAACGCAGCAAATCCTTATTTTGGGGTATTTGTACTGTTTGTGCTAACTTTCGGAGCGTTTTACGCTACGACGGTAATTGCACGCTTAGCCAGCCGCGCATTAGCGGCCAAAGACACTGAAAAGCTAAAACTTACCGTCTACGAATGTGGACCGGAAGTGACGAAACAGCCGAACCGTATCTCGACGCAGTTTTATCTTTTTGCGTTGTTGTTTTTATTGTTTGATGTGGAGATCGTTTTCATGTTTCCATGGGCAATCGATTTTAAACTGCTCGGTTGGTTCGGTTTTGTAGAGATGATGATGTTCATCTTGCTTTTAGCAATCGGTTTTGTTTACGCGTGGAAGAAAGGGGCTCTCGAATGGCACAACATCAAGTAAATTATCTTAAAGACGGCGGGCTCCCCGTCGCATTGACGACGATCGACAAAGTGGTCAACTGGGGTCGCTCAAACTCCCTTTGGGCATTGACGTACGGTTTGGCGTGCTGCGGTATCGAAATGATGGCTTCAGGGGCGTCACGCTATGACTTCGACCGTTTCGGTACGATTTTCCGTGCTTCTCCGCGTCAGGCAGAGCTTATGGTTGTTGCGGGAACATTGACGAAAAAACATGCTGAGTTTATTCGTCGTTTGTACGATCAAATGACCGAGCCTAAATGGGTTATTTCTATGGGTTCATGTGCAAACACCGGCGGTATGTTTAATACTTATGCGACGGTGCAAGGGGTCGATCGCGTTATTCCGGTAGATCTTTATCTCCCCGGGTGTGCACCTCGTCCTGAAACGCTACAGTATGCGGTAATGCTTCTTCAGCAGAAAATTCGCCGCGAGAGCGCATCCCGTGCCCAAAAACCAAAAAGGTTGATGTAATGAGAGCCTATACTCCTAAAGACGATGTACAGAAAAAACCCTATTACACCGATCGTTACTGGGTCGCTCCTCAAGTAGCGAAAAGTGATGTAAGCGAAGATGCTGTATTCGCAGCCGATTTAGAACTAATCAAAGGGTGCTTTGATGTGTTGGATGCCTATATTCAAAAAGATCAAATGGTGGTTGTGATTCACGCGAAAGATAACTTTGGTGTGATCGAATTGCTCAAAAATGTGTGCGATTACAATCAGCTCTCAGAACTGAGCGCGATTGATTGGCTCTCATCCGAGGGTAAATTTGAAATTTTTTACCAAATGTTGAGCATGTCAAAACGCAAACGTCTCCGTATCAAATGTAAAATCAGCGAAAAAGAGTCGATTCAAAGCGTTGAGAAGCTTTTCCGCTCTGCCGATTGGTCTGAGCGTGAGATGTACGATATGTTCGGCATCGTGATCAACAATCACCCGTACATGAGACGTATTTTGATGCCGGATGATTGGGAAGGGTTCCCGTTACGTAAAACGTATCCGCTTCAAGGGGATGAATTTGCCCAATGGTATGAAGTAGACAAAATCTTTGGCAAAGAGGCACGTGAGATAATCGGCCCTGAAATCCGAGACAGCGCACGGGTAGATCGTTACGATACCGAACGTTTTGCCCGTCTTGGTCACGAAGTACCACGCGGTGCCGATATTTCTCAAGGCGAGCCGGATACTCCATTGTGTTATCAAGAGACTGAAGGTGTCTTCATGATTGAAAAATTTGACGCAGAAAAAAGCGTCGTGATCTCTGATCGCGATCGATAAGGGCAACCATGCAACAATCCAATAGACTTAGACCGTTTTTCGAAAATATTACGTTTGATCGTGCTGACAATGAAATGATTCTCAACTTTGGGCCTCAACACCCCTCGGCACATGGACAATTACGCCTTATGTTGCACATGCAACAAGAACAGATCACCAAAGCCCATCCGGATATCGGGTATCTTCATCGTGGTATGGAGAAGATGGCGGAGAATATGATCTATAACGAGTTCATGCCGACAACGGATCGTATGGACTATATCGCATCCAGTTCGAATAACTACGGATTTGCCCTTGCGGTAGAGCGTCTTATCGGACTCGAAGTGCCGCGCCGTGCCAAAGTGATCCGGATGATGCTCCTTGAGACGAACCGTCTTATGTCGCACCTTTTCTGGTTGGCGACAACAGCTCTGGACATCGGGGCAATGACGGTATTCTTGTTTGCGTTCCGTGAGCGCGAATATCTGATGGACTTGATAGAGGACTATTGCGGTGCGCGTCTGACCCATGCAGCAGTCCGTATCGGCGGGGTACCGCTCGATCTTCCGGATAACTTTATCCCTGATTTACGTAAATTTTTGGATAAATTACCGGAAAACATTAAAGATTACGAAGATCTTTTGGATACTAACCGTATCTGGAAAATGCGTATGGAAAATGTCGGTGTTATTTCAAAAGAGATGGCCCTCAGCTGGGGATGTTCGGGAATCATGCTCCGCGCATCGGGTGTCGAATGGGATATCCGCAAAGAAGAGCCGTATGAGCTGTACGATGAAGTGGAGTTTAACGTTCCGGTTTCCGACAAAGGGGACAACTACGCCCGTTACAAACTCTATATGGCTGAGATGCGCGAATCGTCAAAAATTTTGTATCAAGTCCTCGATATGTACGAGGGAACTGAACCTGCATTGATGGCGCATGCGCCGCAATACATTTCAGCACCGAAAATCGATATTATGACCCAAAACTACTCGTTGATGCAGCATTTTGTCCTTGTGACGCAGGGGATGCGTCCTCCGGTAGGGGAAGTGTATGCCGCGACCGAATCACCTAAAGGAGAGTTAGGATTTTATATCAACTCTCAAGGGGGAGCCTATCCGTATCGTCTAAAACTTCGTGCACCGTCATTTTGGCACACCGGAATTTTGACTGACTTATTGCCGGGACATTATATTCCGGACGTTGTATCGATCATCGGGACGACCAATATCGTCTTCGGTGAAGTAGACCGCTAAGGAGCATGCAGTGAAACGTTACGATTTACGTCACCTGAAAGGTGAATTTTACGACCGCATGAGCTCTATTCTTAAAGAAGAAGCGCAAAGCGGCGAGGTAAGTATATTTTTGTTTGAGATAGGGGATTTTTCTCCGATCCAAAAATCGGCTGATTTGGTCAAAGAACTTGGATGTGAGTTAATGAACTCGCTTAAGTTCAATGAGGCCGATTGGACCATTGTGGTCAAAAAATAAGGATTCGGTAGTGAGTAAAGTCTATTTCTCCACGTGGCGGGGCGAGCAGATCAACAACATCGGCAAAAGTGACGATGCTTGGGAAAATTCTGCTTATAACCTTCCGTTAGAATACAACGAGCATGCCCATTCCAAAGCGTTTATCGGTTGGGATGGTGTAGCACTGTTTAATCCCGATGTCGACGTGGTTCGTTTAGCGACGGAATACGCGGCGCAATATCAGGTCTATTCCGAAGCGTGCGGTCGCTGTGCACCGGGTCGATGGGGCGGACGTATTTTGTACGATTTGCTCGATAAAATTGCTCGCGGTGAAGGTGCAGTATCAGATATGGAACACCTTAAAGAGGTTTCCAAGACGATGCAGGAAACGTCCAAATGTGAGATCGGCAAAACGGTTCCGAATCCATTGCTTGACTTAATGGAGCATTTTGAGTCGGAATTTATGGCGTGTATTGAGAACCAAAAGCCTTCCAAACACTATCATATGGAAGATACCCATTATATTGCCAAAATTACGGCACCGTGTATGGATGCCTGTCCGGCACATGTTGATATTCCGGCGTATATCGAGGGTGTACGTGATTTGCGTTTTGGCGATTCATTGATGGCAACGCGTCAGACCATGCCGTTGGCGCATACCTGCGGACGTGTTTGTCCCCATCCGTGTGAGACGGAATGTCGCCGTACGAACTTAGATGAGCCGATTTCAATCATGGAACTCAAACGTTTGGGTGCCGATTACGAAACGGATCACGGTTTCGGATTTTTCCATCCGAGTGAGAAAAAGGCTTCTATCGGTAAAAAAGTGGCAATCATCGGTGCGGGGCCGGCGGGGCTTACGGGTGCCTACTATCTGGCATTAGACGGCATTGATGTAGATGTGTATGAAGAGCTTCCGGTTCTCGGCGGTGAGGTAGCGGTCGGAGTTCCCGAATATCGTATGCCGATCGATAAATACAATCAAGACATCGAAGCGGTCCGCTCTCTTGGGGTAAATTTTATCACTAACACCAAAGTGACCGCCGATATGATGCGTCAGTTTGAAAACGATTATGACGCTATTTTGGTTGCAACGGGAACCCGTATCTCGAAAAAAGTTTATTGCGACAATGAACGCAAAGAGATAGCGGGATATTGGGGTGCCATCGATATGCTTGATGAAGTGAACCTCTATGTTAAATACGGCATCGGCGAAGATCTTGATTTGAGTGGTAAAACAGTAGCATGCGTTGGAGGTGGATTTACCTCGATGGACGTTGTTCGTTGTGCAATCCGTGCTAAGGCAGCGAAAGTGGTGATGTTGTATCGTCGTGATGAAAAAACGATTATCAAAAACACGACCTATGAAGAGTATCACGAAGCGGTTGAAGAGGGGGTAGAATTTATTTTCCATTCTGCGGTTGCCCGCATGAATGATGAAAACGATGTTCTTAAATCACTCACAATCGATCGATATGAATTGGTTCCTGATCCGAACGGCGGGCGTCCTAATTTGGAGAAAATCGAAGGGGCATCGTTTGATATGGAGTGTGATTATCTAATCCCTGCCGTATCTCAAAGTGCCGATTTGAAATTGATCCCCGAAGAGTGGGAAATTGAACGTACTTCTTGGGCAACGATTAAAACCAACGGTAAAGATTACATGACGTCACGCAAAGGAATTTTTGCGGCGGGTGACTGTGAATACGGTCCGATGACGATTGTTAACGCTGTCGGTCAGGCAAAGCGTGCAGCTTCGGTAATATCACGTTATGTCCAAAGCGGTAAAATTACTTTGATTGATGATGAGATTATGGAAGATCATCTCCGTAAACTCAAAGTGTATGACAAAAAAGAAAAAATACAAGGGTGGCTTCCGGGCTTGCCGCGTCAACACAGTGAAGTACTCACTGTGGAGGAACGTCGTGACAATAACCGCGAAGTTAAATACGGCTTTACCCAAGAAGAGGCTCTCGCAGAGGCAGAACGGTGTATGCGCTGTTACTACATTGCGATGGTCGCACATTAAAGGGGGGGATGGATGATTAACTTTACAATTAACGATCAACCCGTAACGGCACAAAAGGGTGAGACGATTCTCCAAGCGGCACGTAAAGCGGGGTTTTATATTCCGACGATGTGTTATTTGGAAAAAACGACACCGTGTGCCTCGTGCCGTTTATGTGTTGTTGAGACGGATAAAACTGAAGGATTGATTCTAAGCTGTCAAACTCCTCCGACGGAAGGGCTAGGGGTAACGATCAATTCGGAACGTCTAGAGCAGGAGCGGACGAACATCATGCGTTTGTATGATGTCAACCATCCTCTTGAATGCGGCGTGTGCGACAAATCGGGTGCGTGTGATCTCCAAAACAAAACACTCGAATTCGGAATTGCTTCACAGCATTTCAGTGCCAAAGATCAGCAGCGGAAAATTGAGCACTGGGGATTGATTAACTACGATCCGTCCCTTTGTATTTTGTGTGAAAAATGTGTCCACGTCTGTAATGAAATTATCGGCGACGATGCGATTGAGTTGCAATTCGGCGGATACAAGTCGTCAGTTATTCCGAAAAACAGCGAGAAGCTCGATTGTACGTTCTGTGGTGAATGTATTGCGGTATGTCCTGTAGGTGCACTGATAAGCTCCGATTTTAAATACAGTGCGAATGCATGGGAACTTTCTCAAGTCCCTGCTACGTGTGTACACTGTTCTGCGGGATGTTCGCTTACCTACGAGGTAAAACATGCATCCATTACCAATTCTGCAGATAAAATTTATCGCGTTACGAATGATTTTGAACACACAACATTGTGTGGAGCAGGGCGTTTCGGATTTGATTTTGCAACAGCGGCTGAAAAAGATGAAGCGGAATTTGCTCGTGCCGTTGATGCACTTACCAATGCACAAGCGATCCGTTTCAGTTCCATGATTACGAATGAAGAGGCGTTGATTTTACAGCGTCTTAAAGAGAAACTTGGGGTTAAACTTTATAATGAAGAGGCGCGTGCGTATCAGCGTTTCATGAATGCATACAGTACGATCAGCGGAAAGAAAGCATTTGGCGGAACGTTGGACGCTATTTCTCAGAGTGATGCCATTATTGTTATCGGCGGACGAGTGAGCACCGATAATCCGGCACTGCGTTATGCGATGACGACTGCAGCTCGTCATAACGGTGCGAAAGTGGTCTACATGCACCCGCTTGAGGATACCCTTTTGCAAAACACGGTGACCCAATTTGTGAAGTACGAAGTGGGAACGGAAGAGGGTGTTATGGCTATGCTGGCTAAAACACTTATATCGGACACTGCTATCAGCGATGATCTTCGGGCATTTTTCGATGAATTGGACGAGGGGTATATATGCGCTGAAACCAATGTCGGAGATGAAGAGTTTGAACGTATCGGTCGTTCAATCCGTCGAGCAAAACGTAAAACATTGCTCATCGGTGCAGATCTTTTAAGCCATGTAAGAGCGGAGAATATCGCCCGTCTTGCAGCGATGATCGAAAGCAACACCGATTTTTCACTGGTTGTTGCGGCATCTATGGTGAATACCATCGGAGTATCGCTCATTTGTGACTTGGATGAAGACAAAGGCGGCTCAGAGGTAGTAGGCTATAATGCTTCAGGCAGTTATCTTATCGGATCGGTGGGTGAAGTTGATTTAGCGCTTCCTGCACTCAATTCCCAAGAAGGGACATTTGTCAGTATCAATCATCAACTTTTGCCGACGAACGTCGCAGTAGGATTTGAGGGATACACCCTCAATGACGTGGCATCGGCACTTGGTATTGAAGCACACTATACGGTTGATTACACCGCTGAGCTTCCAATTTCTCAAGGGTTTAAATCAGTGGCATTCGATGAACTTGGGAATTTTTATTCACCGCTGGGTGAAGATAACCGAGGATATATGCTTGAAAACTGTGACGTTGAGATCAATGGAACGCTGGAAGAAATTGCAGATCTTCCGGAGTTTAACGGTACGGTTATCTACCGCTGTAATCCGGTGAATCAGTTTAATGCATACACGGCTCGCGTTGAACAGCTCGAAAAAGAGGCAACTTTGCGTGGTTCGGCACAGTTTGCCGCTGCTGCAAAAATCGCTGATGGTGATAAAATTCGCCTTGAATTTCCTCACAGCACACAAGAGCGGATTTTTCAACTCGATTCTACTTTAAAAGGGACGATTGCGTTGGTTCCAGCATATGATGTCGGATTCGGCGGATTACATGAACAATACCGCTTTGAAAAGGTGAAAATTATGAGGATGGGGAGTTAAATCATGAATGAAATAACGATTACCATAGACGGTCGCTCGGTTGTCACGCAAGAGGGTGAATACATCCTTAATGCGGCGAGAGCGAATGGGATTTTTATCCCTGCTATCTGTTACCTGACACGATGCTCGCCGACTTTGGCGTGTCGTATTTGTCTGGTTGAAGCGGACGGTAAACAAGTCTATGCGTGTAACGCAAAAGCCAAAGAGGGGATGGAGATTAGCACCACCACCTCTAATATTGAAGCTGAGCGACGTGCCATTATGGAAGTGTATGATGTGAACCATCCCCTAGAGTGCGGTGTGTGCGATCAATCGGGCGAATGCGAACTTCAAAACTATACGTTAGAAGTGGGTGTTGATGCGCAAACCTACTCGATCAAAGATACCCACAAACCGGCTCAAGATTGGGGATTGATCCATTACGATCCGGCATTATGTATTATGTGCGAACGCTGTATTACCGTCTGTAAAGATATGATCGGTGATGCGGCGCTCTCTACGGTTGCCCGTGGATCCGAGGGGATCGAAGCGGCCTTTAAAGAGTCCATGCCTAAAGATGCGTACGCAATGTGGAACAAACTCAACAAATCGTTGATTGCTCCAAACGGCGGCGATACTCTTGATTGTACCAACTGCGGCGAATGTAGCGCGGTATGTCCGGTTGGGGCGTTGGTAAGCAGCGATTATCAATACACGTCAAATGCATGGGAACACACTCAAATCCCGGCAACGTGTGCCCACTGTAGTGCGGGATGTCAGCTTAGTTATGATATCAAACACACCAGTATCACACATCCGGAAGAGAAAATTTACCGTGTTAAAAATGAGTGGAACTATGTTTCCTTATGCGGAGCCGGACGCTATGGATACGACTTTGAAAATCGCGGTGTGAGTAAAGATCCAAAAGCATTCGATGCTGCGGTAGAGGCATTTAAAAAAGCCGATACGATTGCTTTTACGTCGACGATTACGAATGAAGAGGCGATGATTTTGCAGCGTCTTAAAGAGAAATACGGTTATCGTTTGGTGAATAATGAAGCGTTAGCACTGAAAAACTTTTTGAGCAATTACAGCGAGGTAAGTGGAAAATCGCTTTACGGCGGCGATCTTAAACAAGTGCATGAAGCTGATTTTGTTGTCTCCATCGGAAGTGCCCTTAAAACGGATAACCCGAATGCCCGTTTTGCAATGAATAATGCGTTATCGATGAACAAAGGGGCCGGGTTGTATTTCCACCCGATCAACGATCCGGTAATTGCGGATATGTCAAAAAATGTGACTCAATTCAACCATGCACCGATGATGGAAGAGGCGGCTCTTTATTTGATGCTCGATCTTTTTGGAGATAAAGCGGCAATGCCTTCAACCGTTACGGAATATTTGGCAACTTTCCATTCGACCAAAACGGTGACAGTTGAAGAGACGGTTGATGAGAAAGTGACCGAAACGGTCGTTAAAAAAGTGCTCAATGAAGAGACCGGTGTCGAAGAAGAGGTGAGCGAAGAGGTCAGCAAGACGATCAAGAAAAAAGTTTCCAAAGAGGTTGAAGTTGATGAAAATGCCCTATTGGGACTTTTGAACGCTCCTTCAGTATTTAGCGATACTCTCACCAAATATTTGGCGAAAAAAGAGACGTTTGCTCTGATGGTAGGGCCTGACCTTTATACCCATCCGAATGCGGAAAACTGTGCCCGTCTTGTCGCATTGATCGAAAAATATACCGCATTCAGTGTGACGATGATTCCAAATCTTTCCAATACTCTCGGTGTGGCGTTGATCTGCGATTTAGACAGCGCGCGCGGCAGTAGCACTATCGGGTACAACACGGTAGGTGATTTTACCCTTAGCGCTCTAAGCGGCGGTGATCTGGATATGCCGGCTCTTAATCAACAAGAGGGGACACTCACCGGGATTGACAAGCGGGTTAATCCGACCAATGCGGCTCTTGGGTATGAGGGGTATGTTCTAAACGATATTGCTAATGCCCTTGGGGTAAGCAGCAAATTTACGGTTGATTATACCGCTATATTACCTGTGAGTGCCGGATTTAAAGCACTAAAATTTGACGATTTGCCAAATTACTATACGAACAGCGGTGAAGAGGTACGCGGATATCTCCTGGATTCTCTCCCAGTCGCGCTTGGTTCGGATGAGAGTGTTCAACCTATCGACGTTGCACGCGCAATGAAGGAAAATACACTGTACCTAGCGAATCCGGTGTTACAATTTTCAGCGTTTACCGCACGGGCACATCAGCTTGCAAGTACAGGTGGTTTATATGTTTCATCGGCTTATTGCGAAGCAAAAGGGTTAAGTGAGGGCGATACCGTACGGCTGAAAAGTTCAAAAGGCGAACTTATAACAACGGTAATCGTAGACGGTAAAATCGATGGAATGATCCCGTATCTTCCGACATTTGATTCTAATATCAACTTTGAGTCACTGTGTGAAGCGTATCGCTTTAGCGGTGTATCAATTCAAAAGGTGTAAAGCATGGATATAGCATTTATTATTGAGACGATTGCAAAAATCGTCGTTATTTTGTTGGTCTTCTCGGCACTTGCAGGGTTGGGTACGTACTTTGAACGAAAAGTATTGGCATTCATGCAACGCCGTCTTGGACCGATGCATGTGGGACCTTTTGGATTGCTCCAAGTTGCGGCGGACGGTATTAAACTCTTTACTAAAGAGGATATTATCCCTCAAAATGTCGTCAAGCCGATTTTTAAAATCGCTCCGGTTATTACAGCTGCTACGGCATTTATGGCCTCCGCTGCCATTCCGTTTTGGCCGCAGTTTACGGTTATGGGTTATACCGTTCATCCGATCGTTGCGGATGTGAATGTGGGTATCCTTTACGTATTGGGGGTTATGGCGGTTGGTTTATATGGACCGCTTCTTGGTGGTATGGCATCGGCGAATAAATGGTCATTGATATCTGCAGCGCGTAGTGCGGCAGTATTTATCTCGTATGAGGTAATCAGCGGCCTATCGTTATTGGCACCGCTTATGATGGTAGGTTCACTATCACTGGTCGATATCAATAACTATCAAGTGGGTGGGATTACCCACTGGCTTGTTTGGTCACAGCCGGTAGCGTTTATCCTCTTTTGGATTGCCGCATTCGCTGAGACGGGACGTACACCGTTTCACTTGGTGGCCAACGATCATGAAATTATCGACGGTTTCGGTACGGAGTATTCGGGTATGCGTTGGGGTCTCTTCTTCATCGGTGAATACGCGAACATGTTCTTTATCTCGTTTGTAATCGCAATTATTTTCTTGGGCGGTTTTGGTGACGGCACGATTGCAGGGGCATTTCAGCTTCTGTTGAAAGTAGCGTTTTTCTTTTTCTTTTTCCTCTGGACACGTGCCGCATGGCCGGATGTGCGACCTGACCAATTGATGTGGTTGTGTTGGAAAGTATTAATGCCGATAGCGGTTCTCAACGTTGTTGTAACCGGCATCGTGATGATGTTTTAAGGAGAAAGTGATGCATTTAGAGCCGTTTAAAGACCGCAACGTTGCACCACAGAGTGCGTATTATCATGTCGAGATCGAAGAGTATCCGACTACCGGATGGGATCGATTCAAGCAAGTAGTAGATCGCACTTTTAAAGGCGAATTATTTGTCGGGCTATGGGTAGTATTGCGTGAGATGATCAAATTTGAGATTCACACCGTTCAATATCCGAAAGAGAAACTTCCGATCGGTCCGCGCTACCGCGCCGTTCATAAATTACTCCGACTCTGGGAGTCAGGGTATGAGCGTTGTATCGGATGCGGATTGTGTGAAAAAATCTGTATTTCCGATTGTATCCGTATGGACACACGTATCGATGAAAACAGCCGTAAAGAGGTCACCGAATACAGCATCAATCTTGGTCGCTGTATCTTCTGCGGCTATTGTGCGGAAGTGTGTCCGGAGCTTGCGATTGTTCATGGAGGTCGTTATGAAAACGCTTCTGAGCAACGCGCCCATTTCGTGATTAAAGACGATATGCTCACCCCGCTTGATCTACTCAAAGCAGGCGAGCAGGCCGAATACCCTGGTTTCGGTGCCATCATCCCAGGAAGCGATGCGTCGGTCAAAAAGACCCCGCTCGCCTATTAAGGAGTAATAGAATGTTTGAAGCAGTTGCTTTTTATCTGTTTGCCGCCCTCACGATCGGTATGTTTACCATTACCGTCATGACGTCTCAAGCACTTTATGCCATTACCGCAATGGCAGCAGGGATGATTTTTATTTCGGCATTTTTCTTTATTTTGGGTGCTGATTTTTTAGGTGCCATCCAAATTATTGTCTATACGGGAGCCGTTATGGCCTTGTATGCGTTTGGTATGATGTTTTTTGACACGACACGTAATATTGTCGAAAAACGGACTAATCCGCAAATCGTATTTGTACTGGGAGTATTGGCTGCTGTTATGGTAGTTGCAATTTTTGTTGCTCCGATCGTATCCAATAACATAGAAGCGCTGTATCCGATCAATCCTATGGTCGGAAACTCTCAAGCGGTGGGTATGGTTCTTTTTACCAAATATCTCGTACCGTTTGAAGTGGCGGCGGTTATGTTGCTCGTCGCAATGATCGGCGGAATCGTTTTAGCCGGGAAGAAAATGGATAAATCATTAACCCTCATGGACGAAGAAGAGATTGCTATGATGCAGCGAATCCACAATCGACATCAAGAGAAGGGGGAACACTAATGGAAATTACACTTACCCATTATCTTGTTTTATCGACCGTGTTGTTTGCAATCGGTTTGATCGGGGTTATGCGTCGTAAAAATTTATTAATGCTCTTTTTTGCCACTGAGATTTTGCTGAATGCGACCAATATCGCATTCGCCGCTATTTCTCATTACATCGGTGATTTGAGCGGTCAAATGTTTGCGTTTTTTATTATTGCAATTGCGGCATCTGAAGTGGCCGTAGGTTTGGGTCTTCTTATTGTGTGGTACAAACGTACCGGCAAGATCGACTTAGATCAAATGAATTCAATGCGAGGATAGGCTATGGAACTTTATTTATATATTGCACTCTTCGCTCCGTTGGTCGGATCATTATTTTCGGCATTGTTCACAGCAACACCTAAAGCAAGCATCACAGGATACGTTGCTTCAGGGTTGTTATTTACCTCGTTTGTAAGCAGTGCGATTTTGCTGAGTTACGTTACAGGGGGACATACCGTTCATGTTGAGATGATGACATGGATGGCTACAGGGGATCTTTACATTCCGTTTGGCTTTGTTGTTGATCAAGTGAGCGTCGTCATGATGATGGTGGTTACCATCGTATCGACCGTTGTTCATGTGTACTCTATCGGATATATGGATCACGATAAGGGATTCAACCGTTTCTTTACATGGCTTTCAGCATTCGTCTTCTCAATGATGATATTGGTGATGAGTGACAACTTTGCTGGCCTTTTTATCGGATGGGAAGGAGTTGGTCTATGTTCGTGGGGTCTAATCGGATTCTGGTACCATAAAGAATCAGCAACTTGGGCAGCAAACGAAGCATTTATTATGAACCGTATTGCCGACCTTGGAATGTTGATCGGTATCTTCCTCCTTTACTGGAATGTCGGTTCTTTGCAGTACGATGTGGTATTTTCTGAAATTGGAAATCTTCCTCTACACGTTGTGACATGGATCGGAATTTTTCTCTTCATCGGTGCAATGGGTAAATCGGCGCAATTTCCGCTTCATACATGGCTTGCCGATGCGATGGAAGGTCCAACCCCTGTTTCGGCATTGATCCATGCTGCAACCATGGTTACCGCTGGGGTTTACCTTGTGATCCGTGCGAATCCGATTTATGATTTGATTCCGGATGTGGGCTATTTTATCGCCTCTTTGGGTGCATTTGTGGCAATGTTTGCAGGGACAATGGCACTGGTCAATCGTGATATGAAACGTATTATCGCCTACTCCACATTGTCACAGCTCGGATATATGTTCGTTGCAGCCGGTTTGGGTGCTTATTGGGTAGCACTTTTTCACCTTATGGCACACGCCTTTTTCAAAGCGTTGTTGTTCCTAGGGGCTGGTAACGTTATGCACGCAATGAGTGATGAACTTGATCCGGTTAAAATGGGTGGACTACACAAAGTGATGAAAGGGACGGCTGTATTAATGATCCTTGCTTCTGTCGCCCTTGCAGGTATTTGGCCGTTTGCAGGATTTTTCTCGAAAGATAAAATTTTGGAAGTCGCGTTTAGTTCAGAACACTATATTTTGTGGGGGACATTATGGATAACTGCCGGATTGACGGCATTTTATTCATTCCGTTTAATTATGCTTGCCTTTTTCGGAGAAGCACGTTACAAAAACTTCGGATTCCATCCGCATGAGGCATACCGCTTTATGCTCATTGCAATGTCACCGTTAGCGGTTCTTGCATTGGTTGCAGGATGGTTTGAGAACGATTTTGTCCGCCTAGTTACGACATTGTTGCCGGGATTTCATTTTCACACCCATCATGTCGAATTGATTTTGATCGCCGTAACATCATTGATGGCATTGGGTGGTATCGCTACTGCTGTCATAATGTACCGTAACGGACCATTGAGTCGAAAATGGGAAGAGCGCTTTTGCTATAAAGTACTTATTAATCAGTACTATATTCCTAAATTTTACGAAGAGGTCTTTTCTAAACCGTATAAAGAGCTTTCCCGCTTAGCGTGGAAAGAGATCGATATTAAAATTGTGGATGCAACCGTTGATATGATTGCCAATACAATTTATAAAACGGGTGAAAATACACGTGATATTCAAAATGGAAATCTATCCTCTATGCTGCGATGGATGGTTGTTGGTTTAGTGGTTTTAATAGCCCTAGCTGTTGCGTTTACCGTCGGATATAACGCTGTGGGCGCTTAAGGAGTAATGATGCTAGATCATATTTTATCGATTCTAATTTTCTTTCCGGCATTGGCGGCAATGCTCGGATTTGTGGTCGCAAAAGACAGCGCACGAGCATACGGGATAACCGTAGCAGCGATCGAATTTGCCCTTTCACTATGGCTGTGGCATGCATACGATCCGATGACATCGGGGATGCAGTTTATGGAATCAGCACCTTTGATTCCGGCATTTGGTATCAGTTATTTATTGGGTGTTGACGGTATTTCGCTCTTTATTATTATTTTGTCTACGTTTTTTACCCTTATCGGTATAGCGTCGCTCACGGAAACACGCCGTATTAAAGATTTGATCGTTACATTGTTATTCTTGGAAATGACCATGGTGGGTGTTTTCGCAGCACTCGACGCGATCGTGTTTTACGTTTTTTGGGAACTTTCATTGGTACCGATGTTATATATTATCGGCGCATGGGGCGGACCGTTGCGTATTTACGCATCAATCAAGTTTTTCCTCTATACCTTCACCGGCTCGTTGGTAATGTTGGTCGGTATGCTTTTTATGGCGTACTTTTACTATCAAGCAACCGGAATGTGGAGTTTCTCAATCCTTGAGTGGTATCGTCTGATTTTGCCGGAAAATTACCAATTGTGGTTGTTCGCAGCCTTTTTCTTGGGCTTTGCGATTAAAGTTCCGATGTTTCCGTTCCATACATGGTTACCGTACGCTCACGGACAAGCACCGACTATCGGTTCGGTGATCTTGGCGGCTATTTTGCTCAAAATGGGAACCTATGCGTTTGTCCGTTTTTCGCTTCCGTTATTTCCGGATGCATCAGTCTTTTTTATGTTTCCGATTGCAATCATTGCAATCATCATGATTATTTATACGGCAATGGTTGCCTATGCTCAAGAAGACATTAAACAAGTCGTAGCCTATAGTTCCGTTTCACACATGGGGGTTATTATCCTCGGTACCTTTGCATTGAATGTCGAAGGGGTTAGCGGTTCGGTATTTTTGATGTTGGCCCATGGGGTTGTATCGGGTGCATTGTTCTTACTTGTCGGTGTTATTTACGATCGCCGTCATACCAAACTGATGTCGGAATTCGGTGGACTTGCATCAGTTATGCCTCGTTATGCAACTATTTTCGGGATTATGATGATGGCATCCGTCGGACTGCCGCTTACGATTAATTTCGTCGGTGAGTTCTTGAGCTTGCTCGGATTTTACAAACAATCCCATATGATTACCCTCACCGCAGGGACAGCGATTATCGTTGGAGCAATTTATATGCTTACCGCCTATAAAAAAGCATTCTTTGGAAACGTTACGAATGAAGCCAATAAAAACCTAAAAGATATCAATCGAACTGAACTCATGGGATTGATTCCATTGGTTGTTGTTGCTATTTGGTTGGGTGTTTATCCAAAACCGGTTTTAGGACCGATCAGCAATAGCGTAGAGGGGGTTATCCAGCTCATGCACGACAAAGCGCAAAGCCCGGCGGCAAAAGCGCGGATTCCGAATCTTGCTCATACAGATGAATTGAATTCTATTCAGGAGGCGCACTAATGTTGGAGCCAATTAATGTTTCGCTAGCGTCGCTTAATATTGCGACACTCTCTCCGATGCTGATTGCCATCGTCGGTGCCCTGAGTATTTTAGTAATCGATATGGTAAAAGAGGGATTGCACAAATCTTTCTATGTTATGGTCGCATTATTGTTTTTGCTCCTTGATTTGGGTGCATTAATCGATTTTGGCGGTGTTTTTCTTAAAAATGGAACGATACTGGGATTCTTCGATGTGATGTTGATGGACGGGATTGCGATACTGTCTCAAATCATCATTGTAGTAGGTTCAATGCTCTTTATCCCGTTGGCTCTTACGTCAAAGCGATTTCATGAGTACAATTATCCAGAATACTTTGCCCTCTTTTTGTTTATGAATGCCGGCTTCCAGTTTATGGTCGCTACCGATAACCTTATCTTGATTTTTGTAGGGCTTGAGACAGCTTCATTGGCATTGTATACCCTTATTGCGTTGCACAACCGTTCAAAATCGTTTGAAGCGGCAGTGAAGTATTTTACAATGGGTGCTTTGGCTGCAGGGTTTTATGCGTTTGGATCAATGATTTTATATGCCATCAGCGGTTCGGTGGAAATTAACCAAATAGCGACGGTTTTAGCGGAAGATCATTACAGTAACATCGGTTATGTTCTTGTCTCAATGGCCTTTATGATTGCGGCATTTGGATTCAAACTCTCAATGGTACCGTTTCATACTTGGACCCCCGATGTGTATGAGGGATCATCCGCAGCCCTTGCCGGTTACATGTCAATTGTCCCTAAAATTGCAGCATTCGTAGTTGCAATGCGCTTATTTGAATTCTTGGTTCACAGCGGAGTGGTATGGCTCCAAGTGATTTTGTACATCGGAGTGGTTGTTACGATGACAGCATCGAATATTTGGGCATTGGTTCAAACCGATGTCAAACGGATGTTGGCATACAGCTCGATCTCGCATGCGGGTTTTGTTATGGCGGCGATTTTGATCGGTACGACCCAAGCCAATACCGGACTTTTTTTGTATTGGGCATTGTTTAGCTTCACGAATCTTGGTGCCTTTACCATGTTGTGGGTAAACCGTCAAAAAAATCTCCTTCCGGGGCAAAGTTCGGATCATCCGTATGAGAAGTTTTCGGGGATGGTAAAAACGATGCCGATGGCAGCGGTTGTCATGGGGTTATTTATGCTCTCCCTAGCAGGCGTTCCCCCATTCGGTTTGTTTTGGGGTAAGATTTATATGATTGGCTCTGCCGTAAGTGCAGGATATACGGTGCTTGCACTGATTATGGCGCTAAACTCCGCGATTGCCGGATATTATTATCTTAAGCTGATCGTTTTCATGTTTATGAAAGAGCCGATGGTTGGATATGAAAAATATTATTTGATGAATGCGTCATTATCCCTAAAAACAATCATCGGGATTGCGGTTATCGGAACTATTTTCGCCGTATTCGCGGTTAATCCACTCTTGGAAGTTATAACCCGTTTCGTGTATAATAGCGGCTATTAATCCTTATTATGAGGAACTTTGAGGAGTAGCTATGGGACGCTGGTTGTTATTGTGTCTCTGGTTACCTCTCAGTGCGATAGATCTTTCGATTGAAAGCGGCAAAGAGCAAGGGGATGCGTATAGCATCCTCCATCTGCAAGACAGCAGTTCATTCGGTTGTGAAGCACGTAAAGATGAATTTGGGGAAACCCGACGAATCGATTGTACCTTCTCGCATCCACCGCAACACTCCTTTTCCCCAATCCACAATACCTTTTTAACATTAACCTCTTCATCGACCAAAGGGACGTACACGATCACCATCACTCCGGTATCAAAAATGAAATTGATTCCGATCTCTTTTGATCTCACCAAGACATCTCAGATGTACCAATATGAGGTTAAAACAACAAAGCATTGGATCGTGGTGGGGTATCCTAAAAAACCGCCTATGCTGGAGGAGAAGAGGGTTGCTGCAACCAGCATGAATTTTCCGATTAAAATGCACAGCAATGTTTACCCGTACGTAGGTGGACTGGACTTAAAAGGTAATCCGATTAAAATTGCCCGTGTTCAGGATGTTACGGATTATATGAATCTCAAAAAAGCGTACAGCGAAAAGAAATTCGACAAAGTGCTTGAGTTAGCAACATATACGTTGAAAAAATATCCTAAAACTATTTTCAAAAATGAGTTGATGCTCTATCAGATCCGGGCTCTGCACGAGAATGGGGAGTCGGAAAAACTTCTTGAAGTTTCGAAGAGATTTTTACGCGATTATTCAGGGGATCCGAGTGTTGCCGAGGTATTGACCTACACAGCCCATGCTTATGTGAAGATGGGGCAGAATGTTGATGCTGACTACTTCTTTGACCGGCTCTTTGATGAGCAGCTGGAGAGTCCGTATGCGTCTTTGGGGATGATTTATAAAGCACAAGAGCTGGAAGGGGAAAATCCCAAAAAAGCAATGCAGTTTTATCAAAAAGCACTGGATACAAGTAAAGATATCGATATTGCTTCACAAGCGGCATTCAAATTGGCACAAATTGAGCTTGGTTTGGGCAATACAGCCGATGCTAAGCCCTACATTGACAAAATAGCGAAGGCAAACCCAAAATATTTTCTAAAAGTGCGTGCCGAAGCGATAGCGGTAGCTACGGCATTGGTAGATCGTCATGAACCGAAAACAGCGGCAAAAATTACCGAAAGTCTATACAAAAATTCTGAAGAATCATCACCGGATCGCCAACTATTGCTTAAAGACTTAGGGATGCAATTGGCGCAAGCCGGTAAAAAAGAAGAGGCGCTTAAACGGTTTAATGAGTACCAAAAAAACTACAAATACGGCGATTATGCGGATGAAGTACGTCGCGCAAAAGATGGGTTATTCTTTGAAAAAGGCGATACCAACGCGAGCGAGGGGATCAAGCAATACGATGAGCTGATCGAGCGTTACGGTAATGACAGTGTCGGACGAAAAGCATTGTATAAAAAAGCACAATTGCTTCTCAAAGAGAGCCGCTATAAAGAGATCTTGGATTTGGAGAGCCAACTCCATCAGCTTGACACGGCTGAATACCCGGATGTTAACGTTATGATTACAAAAAGTGCTATCGGCTTGAGCAAAGAATATCTCAAAGAGGGAAAATGCAGCGATGTGATTACGTTGCAAAAAATGTATAAAATCAAGTTGCTTCCTGAGTGGGATGGACTTTTATTTGAGTGCGCCCTTAAAACGACACAATATCCGGAAGCCAAAAAAATAGCGCAAACGCATTTAAAGTCAAAATCTATGGCTGAACGGCAAGTTTGGCTATCTCGAATGGTTAAAACACAGTTTGCGTTAGGGGAATATAAAAGTGCAATTTCGGGGGGAGAAGAGCTTGCTACCTTGCTAAATGCAGAAAAAAATCCTCCCTTAAATGATATTTACCGGACCCTTTTTGACGCTATGCAACGTAGCGGCAATGCCGAGGGGATGATACGCCATATAAAAAACATCGAAACGGTATTCGGCAATGATTTCAAAGACATTGAGCGCTATACCCAGATGGTAGTCTTGGCAACGGCACGTAAAGACGAAGCAATGACCCAAACCTATGGGCGTAAAGTAGTAGCGTTACAAGAGAGAACCAAAACCTATACCCAAACCCCTTATATCGAATTTACGTTAGGACAATCGTATCAGAAACTTGGGCGGGATGCGGATGCATTAGAGATACTCAAAAGTCTTAACGGCCGTAAATTAGACAAAGAAAAACGTGCACGTCAGCAATATTTGATCGGTTCGCTTGCACAAAGATTGGGACGAAAAGCAGAAGCACGAACAGCTTTTAATGCCAGCATTAAAACGGATCCAACTTCTGCATGGGGAAAATTAGCCAAAGACGCACTTGGACTATTGTAAAATCTTTTTTCCAATCTCTTCGAGTTGATCTGCGGTAGCACTGGCGGTGAGGGTAAATTGATGGGTGTTAAAGGTTTGCTGCCGTTTAGCAAGCTGTGCCGTGTGGGTTGCGATTTGCTCTTTTAAAACCGCTTTTGATATCTTTCCGTCTAAATATTCTAACGTTTCGATAATACCGATCGCTTTCATGCTGTTGGGGAGACGGCCGTAGCTATGTTCAAGCTGTGCAACTTCATCGATCAATCCCATACGAAACATTTTTTCGGTTCGCAGAGCAATACGCTCACGTAACAGAGTTCGTTCGACACCCAGTTCCAGTACAGGGCACATTTCTATAATAGGTTTAGGGGGATGTGCTAAAAACCACTCGGACGGGGGAGTAGAGGTTTGTAAGTAGAGATGCAACATCTTTTCTATTCGATAAGGGTCTGTAGGTTGAATTTTAGCCATAGTAACCGGATCGATGTCGGCTAAAAATTCGTATGCCGATTCGATATCTTGAAGCATCGTATTGGCTCTATGGCGAGTATTGTCACTGATGGCTGGAATATACGATAACCCATCAACCATACTTTTGAGATAAAAGCTGCTGCCTCCGACGATCACAATATTTTTTTGATGTTCTAAGGCATACGCGAGGGCGCGGTGATATTCATCGATAAAGGTAAATACACTTGCGTTCTGATCGGGAGAGAGGGTATCAATACCGAAATGCAATATTTCGTCTCGCTCTTCTTTGGAGGGTTTAGCGGAGGCAATGTCGATCTCTTGGTAGATACTCAGCGAATCGATTGAGAATATAACCGCATTATGGGCCAATGCAAGTGAAAGGGCAAGGTCACTTTTGCCCGAAGCGGTAGAACCGATAATTGCTAACTGTTTCATAAATGCTATTATACCCTGAAGGGTACGAGAACCTTTGATAAGGTACCGTCAAAGAGAATTTACGATAAAATAAAAGAATATATATAAAAGGTGATGTGTGAAACGATTAGCGAAGAAACTCCAATATTTCAATGAGCTGGTTATGTTTCAGCACTCTGTTTTTTCCCTCCCCTTTATTTTTATTGCGATGATTGTTGCAGCGGATGGATGGTTCGGTTTTCGCCTATTGATATTAGGGGCATTGGCCGCGCTCACGGCACGAAATTTTGCCATGGGATTTAATCGATTCGTGGATCGTCGTTTTGATGCATTTAACCCGCGTACCGCAAACCGTCCCAGTGTAGACGGAAGACTCGATGCGACATCGATTGCTATTTTTACAGGGGTAAATGGACTGGTTTTCATGGGCGTTTCATATTTCGTTAATGATTTGGCATTGATGCTTAGTCTTCCGATTTTAATCGTATTGGGAAGTTATTCGTATTTCAAGCGATTTAGCTCAATGGCACATATCGTCTTGGGAATATCATTAGGACTGGCTCCGATAGCCGGAGTCATTGCTGTGAGCGGTGAGGTACCGATTTGGTCGGTTTGGCTGAGTATCGGGGTAATGTTTTGGGTAGCAGGATTTGATTTGCTCTACTCTCTGCAGGACATCGAATTTGATATTACCAATAATCTTCACTCTATCCCCTCTCGTTTTGGCAGTGCGGCGACGATGAAAATCTCAGCCCTTTTTCACCTTCTTGCAATACTGTTTTGGGAACTATTTGTGGTGTCGGCAGGTTTGGGGATCTTGGCACAATGTGCCGTTTTATTTTCAATTCTTATGCTAGGATATGAGCACTATTTGGTACGTCGTGATTTTACTCAGATTGATAGGGCTTTTTTTACTGTGAACGGGTATTTGGGATTTGTATTTATAACATTTATTATTTTGGATAAGGTAGTGTGATGGAGACGATTAGACTTATTGAGGCCGTTTTAGAAATAGTATTTGATCGGGAAAGTACAGCCCCGAAAAGGTATGAGCATGAATACGCAGCATTGAGTGAAAGTGATGATGATGCGATAGGGCAATGGCTGCGCACGGCAAAAGCACGTGGTGAAGTAGGGGATACCGATCCGGTTGTGTTGCACTTGATGATGGAGCTTTATCGAAAGATTGATCGCTTAGAAAACCTTTTGCTGAATAATGCACCCCAACGAGAGCCTTTGGGATATAAAAGTTCGATTGAGAGTATCGGTATTGAGCATTTTAAACTGAGCGAGCCGGTATTAACAGCGGGTGAACGCTATTATGCTCGTATTGAGCTTCCTGTACACCCTAAGCGCGAAACAGCTCTCTTTTTCGAGGCAGTTGACCCTTCCCTTGCTAAAGTTGTCCGAATACATCCTCGTGACGAAGATGAATGGGCTCGGTATATGAGATCACGGGAGCGCATTATGATCCGTCACCTTAAAGGGCTCGAATGAATTTCGGACTTGAAATCGCAGTTGTAGCCCTCGCCGTACTTGTAGCAGGTCTCATCTATTACGTCATAACCAAAGAGGGAGAGACGACCTCTCATATCCGCTCCGTAGCCAAAGCAATCGATGATGTACAGCGCGAGCTTTATATGATGGACAAACGGCTTAAACAAGAACTGGAAATTATTACATCACTTCAAGAGAGTGTCCCTCGCGAACAGCATTCGCTTCATGCCGAACTGGGACGCGAGGTGAATGAGATATCGGTACCGATTATGGAATCGCTGGCGCATATTGAGGGGACGTTTAGTGCGTACAAGGAGAAGACCGAAAACCGTCTCCGCTATCTCGAAGAACGTATACGCAACCTCTCCCTTCCTACGTCTATCAGCGGCCTAGACGATGAGAAAGTGATAAGTCGATACAGCCAAGGGCTTGATGTCGATGCTATTGCAAAAGAGCTCCGATTATCGAAACCGGAAGTGGAGTTTGTTTTAAAAATCAACCAACTCAGATAGTTATAAGCTTTATCCGCTATAATTTCGTTCTCTTTAAAATGCGTCCGTAGCTCAGCTGGATAGAGCACCGGTTTGCGGTACCGGCGGTCAGGGATTCGAATTCCTTCGGGCGCACCACTTACAAACACCGTAATCATCGAACTTTCATAAACTAAACTCAATCACTAAAATCGCTTAAGAATTCAACCACTTCCACTTTTACTCCCACTTTTATTAATTTTTTGACTATCAATCAAACCAAATCACAACCTGTCATTAGCATCCAAATGATCCATAATCACATTTGTTAGGGGCTTTGTGTAGAAAGTGGTTCTGAAGGCAGGAATAAGGATTGTAATCGTCACTGAGTGCTCCATATGAGCACTACAGATGGCGAATATGATTTAGACGGTACGAATTTATATGTGATTGGCTATTGGCAAGCTGTAGAGGTCGGAGGAGTAGCGGACAAGCTACTTTCGTCTAAATATTTTTTTATTTTGTATGCATCGATGACTGCAAACGTTTTTGTCAAATAAAGTCCTGAAACCATATACATTAATCCGCCGGAAAGGGCTTTTAATAGAAAATCTGACAAACTGATTGTATGATTTATATCTTTACTATATACACCAACAATATAATTTCCTAAAATAATAAATCCAATGAATACAACTATATTTAATATGAAATTGATTATTCCATACAATCCTATCGCTACTTCAATATAAACTTCATCAGATAGATGCAAATAAGGAAAAGCACGTTCTATGTGATTCCAGTTTATAGCGCCTTTTGCATCTTTATGTAATTCAATTAATTTTTTTCTAAATGCTTCTTCAGCATAAACACCAGTTATTGATTTAAATATTTCTATTTCAATATTCTCCTTGACAAGGAGTTGGATGTCTTCGGAAATATTTTTTATTTTGGAATATTCAATAAGAGTTTTTATTTTATCTTTTTTAAATCCTCTGTAAATGTCATAAATTGACTTAGCAACAGCTACAAGATATGTTATAGTTATCATGCGGTGTATTATCCTATTAAAAGGTTGTGTAAGTTGATGAAAAGCACCAGTTATAATTTGAAAATAAAAAAATTAATACTAATTTTATCAATATGTACAAGTCTTTATGCAAATCAAATGGAATTGAATTCATCAAGGGACATTAATGAAACTGAAAAAGCGATTATTGTTCCTATTGTTGATAATAACCTTTCGGTGCTTAAAATAAGTGCTTCTGAAGAAAACTCAGAAAGTGCTTTCCAGAAAGCAAGTCTTCCAATGAAAGCGGCAATAATTGTTGGTGTTCCCATTGTTGCAGTCGGTGCCGTAGTTTATTATGTAGTGCTCACCCCATTTGCATTAGTTCGATGGGCATTTGATAGTAAGAATTAAATACCATTGATCGTTTAATGAAGGATAATCCATCTAAAATATCTATTTTAAAGATAACTTATATAAAATACGTATTTAAATATATAAAAAGGTATTAAGATATGGCTTTTCACAAAAAATGGCTTGTATTGAGAAAAATATTCATAGTTACTTCGCTTCTATTATATTCTTCTATGTGGGCGGAAGAATGCACTAGATATGATATGATTTTTCAATGTACGCGGAACTGTGGCTCATCTCAGGAATGTATGGATCAGTGTGCTTTAAATTATAAGTTAAATTGTCAGTTCCAAGATAATGCAAATTCTGCAAGAGCTGAGAGAAAATCCCAGTTAAATTATCTTCTTTCACGGCAAGCTGAAAAGATCAAAAAATCTCCTGAGTACCAAACTTCCCAGGAAGAACTTTTAAAAAAGCGCAAAACACTTGATCCAAACACATTTAGATGTGCAGTTAAAAATAACGGCGGTTATATTTTTGATGATATGAAGAATAATAAGTATCTAAAAGATCTTTATGGTCGACAGTGTCGAATTAATTTTAGAATATACGATGTCGATTCTATTCCATACTTATTTCTTATTTCTTATGCCAGCCCTCTATTTTTTGGCGAAGAAGTTCATATATTATTATACTATCCATTGTCTAGTTGTGTTAACCGTTCAGAAATTACTGAAAGCAAAATTGATGAAGCGTTGTATTCTTACGCTTACGTTTGGGGAAAGATTCTTGATCTTTCTACTGATTTTCCACATGGCTACAGAGAGGGGTTAAATGACTTTCAATTGAAAGAAATTGAACAACATTTTTTAAATGACACCACCAAAGAAAAGCTTAAATGGTTTGACAAAGAGTAAGCAAAAAAATTACTTTAGAACATTTATTTTATTTCTTCGATTCCCTTTCGGATTGAAAGGGCAAGGGATAGAGACCAGCCAATCAAATAGACAAAAAAGCGATGGTTAACATCAACATAGCACTCTATTAAGTGAGGAACGAACGGTAAACTTTGCTCGTAAGAGGCTAAGTTTTAACAGAGTGAATGTTATGTTAAAGGTAACTTCAAATTGGAATGACCCCTCAAAACTAGACACTTTTTTACACCAATCCTCTTATCTTAGCCCACGCAAGTCCCAAATATTCATGAAACGCTGCTTCTGAACGCATTAATCCCTCAGCCGAAGGGAATTGCCATAACGTATCTCGTTTTTTTACTTGAAAGTCTGTAGGGGCAGTAATGACATTTACCCCTGCATTCTTAAAAAGCGCAGCTGCACGAGGCATATGAGAAGCCGAAGTAACTAAAATAACTTTTTCATTGCCTGTGACTTTTTTGGATTGCACCGCTTCTTCCGGAGTATCTTTGGCATTTTCCAACAGAATGATATCATCAGGGTTAACCCCTAGCCGGATCGCTAACTGAGTGTTCTTTCGAGCATCTGAGACAGGATCATCACCGCCGTATCCGCTAAAAATAATTTTCATATTCGGATACGTGTTGTAGATGGATACTCCCTCGATAACACGTGTCAAAGAGACATGGCTTAACTGTGAGGAGAGAGGAATGTCGCTGTTTTCGACGTGAGCACTTCCCAATACGTGAATATATTTTGGAATCGGTTGTATCAGGGGATAATGGATTTTTTGATTTGAATCTTCCAGTGGGGATAATAGAAGAGCGGAAAAGGGGGCATAGGAGAGTAAGCTAATCCAAACGATTGCAATAAAAAATATTCTTTTTGCCCATCTTTTATTATTTCGCTGCCATAAATAAAATCCTACTCCGATTAAGATGAGAAAGATTGGAAAGGGCATTAAAAAATGAGAAATAGCTTTTTTGATTACAAACATGGATTGCTTATTACCTTAGGGCACTATTTCTCAAAGGGGATTATTTTTTATTTTTCCGTGCAGTGAGTTCTGTTAAAAAGCTTTCCAAATCGTATTTAACACGGTATTGCGGTGTGAGGATATGGATAAGGATATCTCCCAAATCGATAGCAACCCAATCACCGCTTTCATCGACGTATAAAAATTGCTCTTCAGGTTTAAGCCCTCTTTTGAGATGATCGAGCAGGGCAATCGTATGACGCTCTCCCAATGATGACGCGATGACAACGTAATCCGCGAAGTAATCGCTTCCCGCTAAGTCAAACACTTCGATGGCTTCGGCTTTGTTTTGGTCTAAAATCGCACTGATTTTTTCAATTCTTGGATTCATAATTTTCCTTATAGGTGGTGATAATATCTTGGTCGATCGCTGGATGTAATCCAGAAGAGCGGGTAAACGCTCTGCACTCGGTTGAGCTGATCGGTACATTCACGTTGAGTTGTATCATTCCATCTGGAACAGAAATCTGCGATCGCGTCGCTACAACCCAATGGACGAGTCCCTTTAGCTCCGCATAGCGGTGCCAAAGGGAAAGCTTTTCGAGATTGTCTGCCCCGATGATGAGGTAAATTGTCTCGTAAAGAGGGTGAAAATGTTCTACCGTTTCGATGGTGGGTACACTTCGGTTTTGGTGAATCTCAAAATCGCTGATCTCGACTTTAGGCATATCTCCAAAAAGTCTCTTCAGCCATTCCAACCGTTTATGTGCAGGGGCACAAACGCTCTGTTTAAACGGATTTTTATACGCCGGAACGATGATGAGCCGATCAATCGGTAAACTCGCCAAAGCAGCCTCTACAACGCGTACATGACCGATATGAGGAGGATCAAAACTGCCGCCGTAAAGCGCAATATTCATACTCCGTGCCTCTTTTAATCGAAATTATAACCGATTTTTGGTAAAATCCCCCCTATTATGGTTGTAGGACAAAAGGTATGGCATTAAAGATCGCTATTAACGGTTTCGGAAGAATCGGTCGTTGTGTCACCCGTGTTATCTCTGCACGCTCGGATGTCGAGCTTGTGGGGATTAATGACATGGCCTCCATCGATATGATTCTTTATTTATTACAAAATGATTCAGTACATGGCGCATTTGATGCGGATGTCAAAATTGTGGAGGGAAATTGTTTGCAAATCGGCTCTTCGATAGTGCCGATTTTTTGTGAAAAAAATCCTGAGAATCTCGATTTCGGTGCATGCGGTGCAGATGTTGTATTTGAATGCAGCGGATTATTTTTGACCGGTGAGACAACGCGTCATCATTTGAACAAAGGGGTGAAGAAGGTGATCCTCTCTGCCCCGACGCAAGATCCTCAAATCCCGACATTTGTATTGGGAGTTAATGCGCATCTGTACGCAGGTGAGAGTATCATCTCGAATGCTTCATGCACGACCAATTGTCTCGGGCCGATTGCAAAAGTATTGGATGAGGCGTTTGGGATTGAAAAAGGGTTGATGACAACGATTCATGCCTATACGAATGATCAAAATATTTTGGATGTTGCCCACACCAAAGATATACGAAGATCACGCGCGGCGGCGGTCAATATGATCCCTACCACGACAGGAGCGGCAAAAGCACTTGCCTTGGTCCTTCCGAACTTAGAGGGGAAATTGCATGGACAAAGTGTCCGTGTCCCCACCCCTGATGTTTCGATGGTGGATCTTAATGTTTTGGTAGGACGCAATACGAGCGTTCAAGAGGTAAGTGATCTTTTCAAATCTGCCGCAACCGGAGAGTTGAGAGGACTATTAGAAGTGGATGAGCGTTTTCGTGTTTCACAAGATTTTGTGGGATCATCTTTCAGTGCTACAGTAGCCGATGATCTGATTCAAGTGATTGACGGTAATCTCATCAAAGTAATGGCGTGGTACGATAACGAATGGGGTTATTCCAATCGAATCGTAGAGATGGCATTGTTTATCAATAAACAATAAAAAAAGATAAAATTTTAATCTTACAGTAAGAGGAAAATATGCAGCTACTCAGTATCAAAGATTGTGACATCAAAAATAAAAAAGTATTTATCCGATGCGATTTTAATGTACCTATAGACGATTACGGCAATATCAACGACGATCGTCGAATCCGTTCTGCTATTGCTACAATCCAGTTTTGTTTGGATCAAGGATGTGCCATTATTTTAGCATCCCATTTCGGTCGTCCCAAAGGGGAGGTTGACCCAAAATATTCTCTCGCACCTATTGCCCGTCGTTTAAACCAATTGCTTAGAGTGAATGTAAAGATGGCAGAGGATGTTGTCGGGACGAGTGCGATGAGCCTTGCCAAAGCACTTAAAGGGGGAGAGGTATTGTTATTGGAAAATTTACGCTTTGAAAAAGGGGAGACGAAAAATGACCCTGCGCTAAGCGCATCTCTTGCTTCTATGGCAGAAGTCTACATTAATGATGCATTCGGAGTTAGCCACCGTGCACACTCTTCGGTAGAGGGGATTACGGAGCATTTTGATGATGCGCACAAAGCGGCAGGTTTTTTACTCCAAAAAGAAATTCAATTTTTCAGTACTTTATTAGAACGCCCCGTTCGACCGTTTGCGGCGATTGTGGGTGGTTCAAAAGTGTCGGGTAAACTCGAAGCCTTGATTAACCTCCTTCCTAGAGTTGATAAGGTTCTCATCGGCGGTGGTATGGCATTTACGTTTCTAAAGGCACTTGGATACGATGTGGGCAATTCACTCGTTGAAGACGATTTGTTAGATGAAGCGCTTAATATCATGGCCGAGGCAAAACGGTTAGGGGTTAAATTTTATCTTCCGGTCGATGTCGTTGCTGCAGAAAAATTTGCTCCGGATGCGGCTAGTCGTCTTTGTACGGTGCAGGAGATCCCTTCAGGTTGGATGGGCTTGGATATCGGACCGGCAACGGTACGTTTGTATCGTCAAGTACTGAACGATGTCCAAACGATCCTTTGGAACGGGCCTATGGGTGTCTATGAGATGGATCGTTTTGCACGCGGATCCAATAAGATCGCCCATTTCGTTGCCGATTCGTATGCCACAACAGTAGTTGGCGGCGGCGATACTGCCGATTTGGTACAGCGTATCGGTTTGGATGAAGAGATTTCTTTTATCTCTACCGGCGGCGGTGCGTCACTGGAACTTCTAGAAGGTAAAATTTTACCGGGGGTTAAACCTCTACTAAAAAAAGGGTAAATTATGATACTCGCCGCCAATTTTAAAGCTAACAAAACACGTCAAGAGACCCAAGCCTATATGGCGGTAGTTGAGTCGTTTGTTAGTGCGAACGATATCTCGGACACCATTATGGTATTTCCCCCCTTTACGGCATTGGAGCATCTATCGCGAAATGTTTTGATTGGGGTACAAAACGGTTATCCGGTTCAAAATGGCGCTTATACCGGAGAAATTGCACTGGAACAACTCGAAGAATTCGGTATTAAAACCATTTTGATCGGGCACAGTGAACGTCGTCATATTCTTGGAGAGACGCAAGAGTCAGTGGCGGCAAAATTTCGTTTTTTCGCAGAGCGTGGATTTCTTATTATTTATTGTGTCGGCGAGCCGATAGCGATTCGAGAGCAGGGTGATGATGCTCTGATGAGCTATATTGATACGCAGCTGGTAGGGATCGATACGGCATACCCTGATTTGATTATCGCGTATGAGCCGGTATGGGCGATCGGTACAGGACTCACTCCGACCAATGATCAGATTATTGCGATGCACAACGCATTGCGCTCTAAGACATCTGCGCCGCTTCTGTATGGCGGAAGTGTCAAGGTGGAGAATGCCGGTGAAATTATGGCACTTGAGAATGTGGATGGGGTCTTGGTCGGCTCTGCCGCCCTTAGTGCCTCAGATTTTTGCACAATGATTGCTCAAGCGGCAGAATTAAATAAGATCACAGTTTAGCTGTTAAGCTTTAAAAAGCACGCAAGCGTGCGTGAGCTTCCTGCTGAAGGAAACACAGCGTTAGCGTAGTCGAGAGGGATTTTATTCCTCCGGCGTATAAAAACGACAAAGGAGTTTTAATGATTATGAATGGTAAAAAAGGGCTTATCGTCGGATTGGCTAATGATAAATCGATTGCATACGGTATCGCGCAGGCGTTGCATGCTCAAGGTGCGCAAATGGCGTTTACCTATTTAAATGATCCACTTAAAAAACGGGTTGAGCCGATTGCGGCGAGTTTTAACAACTCTCCGGTGTATAAACTGGACGTTTCTGATGAAACTGATATGGAAGCAATCGCTGCTTTGGTGGCGGCAGATTTCGGCCAAATCGATTTTTTAGTTCACTCGGTAGCGTTTGCACCCAAAGAAGCACTTACTGAAGGGTTTATGAAAACCTCAAAAGAGGCATTCCAAATTGCGATGGATATCTCCGTTTACTCCTTAATCGATTTGACTAACCGTCTTGAGAGCGTTCTAGCTCCGGGTGCATCGATCATTACGTTGAGCTACCTCGGTGGACCAAAATATATCCCTAACTACAATGTTATGGGGGTTGCGAAAGCGGCATTAGAATCAACAGTCCGTTATATGGCGGTTGAGCTTGGAGCATTGAAAGGTCAGCGGGTGAACGCAATCAGTGCAGGTCCGATTAAAACATTGGCGGCGAGCGGTATCGGCGATTTCAAACAAATCCTCAATTGGAACGAATCCAATGCTCCGTTACGTAAAAACGTCACGATCGAAGAGGTCGGAAACTCAGCAATGTATCTTCTTAGCGATCTCTCCAGCGGTGTAACAGGTGAAGTTCACTATGTGGATGCCGGTTATAATGTAATGGGGATGGCGGCAGTCGAGAAAAACGACGAGGGAAAAAGTGTTTTTGTGTGGGACTCACGAGAATAAACTAGACTTTTGCGGAGCAGATCCGCAAAATAAATCCTGAATTCTTATCAGGATCTGCCCTTTTCGTTACGAAAAGTTACTTTCCGATAGCAGGCATATTCTGCATACTCTCTAGATGGGATGGCTCTTTAGGCTTCCCTTCATTTAATTTTGCTTTATTTTCATTATAAATTTTCCATTTATCAGCGTATTTTTGTAGGGTAAACGGGGTAGTATCTTCAGGTTCTTGGGTTATTTTGGCTGTAGTAGTGACAACTTTTCCATCAGGGGCTGTTGTCGTGGTAATGACTTGTGTCTCTTCGGTTTTAGTAACGACTACAGAGCCATCTGTGGTGGTTTTAGTCGTTATAACGGGAGTGGATTTAGTCATAGGTGACCACTCCTCTTTGAGCCAACTATCCAAACTATGCTGCATGACTCCACCCTGTGATACTGCAGTAACACTTGGCGATACAGCTTGTAAAGTAGTATTTTGAGACGGGGTGACACCCATTCGGTTGGCAGCACATCCACTGATCAAAAAGGCGCACGCAACGGTGCCGAGTAAAGCAGAACGCGTTATCATAATCGATTCCTTTGATTTAATTGACTTATACATACTAACTCAAACTATACCATAAAGTGGAGGATAATCGTTCCCTTTTGTCTTTGATAAGAATGTGACAAAAATGTTATACCCCTAATTTACGGTATTGCGCAGGAGTAAACGAGGAGTAAACGAAATATTTTTTTCACAGCTGTGTTTAAGAATAGTGGCGTTAGAATTGTCTCCGACGAAACAAAAACACAGGTCAAGCTAAACTTAAGGAGAATCAATGAAGTTAGTAAAAATGAGTCTTGCGGCAGCAGTATTGCTCGGAGCAAGCGCATTCGCGTTAGACAATGTAAAAGTAAGTGGTGATGCAAAATTGTACTACGGTACAAACAACATGACTACAACAAATGCAATCTCTCACAACACGTCTAGCAGTTTATTTAACAAAACTACTAGTGCAGCAGATACGGCAATTCGTCTCGGTGCAACCGGCGATTTGATGAAAGGTGTCTCTTTCGGTGTAACTGGTTATGCAGTCAGTACCCTTGGTCTTGAAAACAATCTTGTAAGTTCTACATGGACAGGTGCGCACGGTGCGCAAGCAGGCACAGGTTCTAACTACGCTCAAGTAAATGATGCAATGTGGATCGGTGAAGCATGGGTTGCAGGTACACTTGGTAAAACAACGGCTAAATTGGGTCGTATGGCTCTAGATACTCCATTTGCATTTTCTGAAACTTGGTCAGTTGTTCCAAATACATTTGAAGCAGCGGTTCTTATCAACCAAGATATTCCTGATACCACTTTAGTCGGTGCATGGGTTGGAAAAGGCAATGGTACAAATGCTGTTAGTCTTTCTAGTGCAGGAGCAGCTCTTGGAACAGAAAACCAATCAACTTTGGCAAGCCTTGGCTTAGCATATGATGGTGGTGTTGTTGGTGCAAACGGCGGTTTTGTAACGTTCGCACACGGCGGTGCTTATGCAGCTGCAGTTGTAAATAACTCTTTCAAACCTCTTACGGCGCAAGCATGGTATTACAACGTTGATAGTATCGCGGATGCATACTGGTTGCAAGGTGATATCGATTGTTCACTTGTAAAAGGGCTCAAAATCGGTGCACAATACGCTGATATGTCACCAAAAGGTGTACTACAAACTACTATCCCTACAATCAAAGATTCTAAAGGGTATGCAGCTAAACTTGGTTACGAAGGGGTACAAAACCTCAAAGTTTCTGCAGCGTACTCAAAAGTTGATGATGAAGGTACACTCAAAATTGCTAACGTTGGAACAAACAACCTTGGTACAGCTCAGTCTAAATTGTATACTGAAGCATTCTGGAACTATGGTTATGTAGGTGCTGCCGGAGCTAAAACATATACCTTAGCAGCAGAATACAATGCAGGTATCGCACAATTAGGTGCATATTACACTAATGTTAATAACAAAAAAGTAACTGCCGGTGTAGAAAGTAACCACGATTTATCAGAAATTGCATTGAGCGTTTCTAAATCATTTGGACCATTGGATGCAACTTTGGCATACTTTAGCACAGATGCAAAAGATCAAAATATTAAAGTTGGTCATACAACAGGGACACGTTATGACAGCGTTCTTGCAATGTTGAAACTAAACTTCTAATTTTCTCTTTTCTTTCACCCCTTTTGGGGTGAATTTCATTTCCCCTTTCTTTTTTCTTCCGATATAATCACTCTATGAAATATTTATTGCCCTCTTTCTTATATACGCTGCTTATGCTTTTTCTCATTTCATTGATCTCTTTCGGGGCGATTCATGCCGCGCCCAACAGTTTTATGGGGGGTGAGCTCAATCCTAATATGACCCCTGAAACGATTGCCCAACTCAAAGCTATTTACGGATTAGATAAACCACTTTTTCAGCAATACATTGACTGGACAACCAACCTTGCCCATCTTAATTTCGGTATTTCATTTGTCAGCGGCGAACAGGTCAGCCGTGTGGTAGTGGATCGTCTTTCGGTAACGTTGTGGATGAATATTATCGCTCTTCTTTTGACGTTTGTTGTGTCGCTTTGGCTGGGGATAAAAGCAGCTCTTCGTCATGAGACTTCTATGGATATGACAATAACCCAACTCTCTTTGATAAGTTTTGCGATGCCTTCGTATTATCTTGCTTTAATCCTGATGATGAGCCTCAGCGTGATGTTAGGGTGGTTTCCTATCAACGGGCTGCACTCTCTTGAGCCTCCAGGGGGAATAGGATATTATATTGATATGCTTTGGCATTTGTGTTTGCCTGTCTCGGTAATGGTATTTATAGGTGTAGGGAGCTTGGTACTCTATATTCGCTCTTTGACCTTAGAAATTCTCAAAAGTGACTATATTTATTTTGCGCGTGCACGTGGAATCACTGAACCTATAGTGATTCGTCGTTATATTCTTCCGAATCTTCTACCGCCGATTATAACCATCTTGGGGCTTTCATTGCCGGGATTAATCGGGGGGTCGGTGATATTGGAATCCATTTTTGGGATTGAGGGGATGGGGCAGCTGTTTTACCTCAGTGCTATGAGCAGAGATTATCCGGTGATATTGGGGATCTTGATGATGAGTGCGTTTTTAACGCTGATCGGCAATCAAATTGCCGATGCGATATTGTTGAAGCTAAATCCGTTTGTGAAACGGTAAAACCTAATTTCCAAACAGTGCTTCGAGAGAACTCAGTCCCTCTTTTTTCTCTTCTTTTGCTTCACTGTGCGCCGAGCCGCCTTGCTCATTTAGCTCGATAGCATAGCCGGTAAGCATGGAAGCAAGACGGATATTGATACCGCTTTTTCCGATTGCTTTTGATTTTTGGTCACTTGGCAACGTAACGATGGCTTTTTTCTCGCCGTTTTCACCCTCTTCAACGATAACCGCACTGATAATTGCCGGAGACATTGCCCGTGAGATAAATAGCTCCGGAGATGCGCTGTACTCAACACAGTCGATATTCTCGCCGCAAAGCTCTTCGCTGACTGAGTTAATACGTACCCCGCGTACTCCGACGGTAGCGCCGATCGGATCAATTTGAGGACGGTTGGAATAGAGGGCTATTTTTGCACGTTCACCTGGGATACGGGCACATTTTTCGATCACAACGATGCCGTCTTTAATCTCAGGAACTTCAAGGGCGAGAAGTTCTTCGAGAAATTTAGGGGCAGTGCGGGAGAGTTCCATTGAGATGCCGGCTGCTTTGTCTACATTAACGCGGCGTACGATGGCACTAACGACGTCACCGACTTTAAACTTCTCCCCTTTAATGCGGCTTTTCATCGGGAGGACGGCACGAATTTCATCAATCTCGATGACGGTGTTTTGATCATTGTCAACGCGGGTAACGCGACCTGAAACGATTTGGTTTATTTTGCTTTTGTATTTGTCATAGAGTTCATTTTCTACAAGTCGTTGGATATGAAATTCGATTTCGCGGTGGAGCGTTGCAAACGCGCTACGTCCATACGTCTCAATGTCATGTTCCATTTGGAGCTGATCACCTATTTCTGCTTCATCATCAATCTCTTTTGCGGCAGTCAGGGTCATATAGGCACCTGCATCATTCCCTTCAGCTTCAGGAGCATCATCTGCGACAACGGTGATGATTTGGCGTAAATTAACCTGCTTGGTGTGATCATCAATATCCGCTTCAAAAGCAAACGTAGGATTGATTAGCCGCTTAGCGGTTTGGATGAATGAGGTTTTAATCGCCTCTTTGACATTGTCTCTGCTGAGACCTTTTTCATTGGCAATCGAATCGATAATATCTAAAATATTTTCCACAATAAAATCCTTATTCAGTGTAACTCATAAAAAAATGGTATTGGAGGGAAGTCTTTTTTATGAAGGGTTAGTATTATACAAAAAAATCTCTTAATGGGATATTTATCGAAACATAGATACAATGCCCCCAATATCAAGAACTCTAAAAGATGAAGAAAGGGATGCACTATGGAATTGAAAATTGCCCGAAGCGAGCACGACACTAAACCTAAAAAAATCGATCTTAAAAAAATTACAGAGATGGTAGAGAAAACCAATTCTCTTATTCTCTATTTCGATCGTGAAAATTCACACAAAGATCTTCTAGCCCTCCAAGATCACTTCGAAGGGGAAGGGAAGAGCTTTTATATGCGCGAAGTCCGTTTCGGTCTTTCTGCGAATGAGTACATGTATGAGGTTCATATCCTCTAATGTCGAAAAAGCTCTTTATCGAAACGCTCGGATGCGCCATGAACGTGCGCGATTCGGAGCATATGATTGCTGAACTGAATGCGCAGGAAGGGTATGAACTTACCGATAATGCGCAGGAAGCCGATCTTATCCTCGTTAATACCTGCTCTGTCCGTGAAAAACCGGTCCATAAACTTTTTTCCGAACTCGGTGTTTTTAATAAGCTCAAAAAAGAGGGTGCCAAAATAGGCGTATGTGGATGTACGGCATCGCATTTAGGCAAAGAGATCATTAAGCGCGCCCCCTATGTCAATTTTGTTTTAGGGGCACGTAATGTCTCTAAAATCGGTGATGTTTTGCATCGGGACAAAGCGGTTGAGATCGAAATTGATTATGATGAATCCCAATTTGCGTTTAAAGATTTTCGCACCAGCCCCTATAAAGCCTATATCAATATTTCGATTGGATGCGATAAGCAGTGTACTTTTTGTATCGTCCCAAAAACGCGGGGAGATGAAATTTCGATTCCTGCGGATTTGATTGTTGCCGAAGCGCGAAAAGCGGCAGCGAATGGAGCCAAAGAGATTTTCTTGCTGGGTCAAAATGTCAATAATTACGGTCGTCGTTTCTCGGAAGATCAGGGTAAAGTGAACTTTACCGAATTGCTTCGCCGTGTAAGTGCAGTGGAAGGGGTTGAGAGAATCCGATTTACTTCTCCTCATCCGCTTCATATGGACGATGAATTTATTGAAGAGTTTGCCCGCAATCCTAAAATATGCAAATCAATGCATATGCCGCTTCAAAGCGGTTCAAGTGCTATTTTAAAAGCGATGAAGCGTGGCTATACCAAAGAGTGGTTTTTGAACCGTGCGGCAAAACTTCGGGAGATGGTACCGGATGTGAGTATCAGCACCGATATTATCGTAGCGTTTCCCGGAGAAAGCGATGAAGATTTTGCCGATACTATGGATGTTTTGCGTCAAGTGCGATTCGAGCAGATTTTTAGTTTTAAATATTCCCCTCGCCCCTTAACCGAGGCAGAAGGATTTACCAATGCGGTTGATCCGGAGATTGCATCTCACCGTCTAAGTCTCTTACAGGCGTATCAGGACACGATTCTTGACTCATTCAAGGCAGAATTGTTGGGCAAAGAGGTCGAGGTCTATTTTGAAGAACTTCGTAGCGACGGTATGATTGCCGGACGAAGTGATAATAATGTCTCGATTAAAGTCAAAGGGTCTGAAGAGTGGCTTGGTAAAATAGCCCGTGTGAAAATTACGGAGGTATCCAGACTCGTCCAATACGGAGAGATTATTGCGTAAAAAGATACTACGCGCATTTGCTCTTTGGAGCATCCCCTTGATCGGTTATCTTCTTATTCGCTTACTCTATTTCACCAATAAAAAACGATTTCATCTCCCATCGACAATTCCTCAAGAACCAATTATTTTTGCATTTTGGCATTCTGATTTATTGATGCAGGCTTATTTATATTCTAAATTTCGTAAAATTCCTAGAGCAAAAGTACTTATTAGTGAACATTTTGACGGTCAAATTATTGCCCGTACGATAAAGTTTTTTGGTAGCGGATCCATTCACGGTTCTACCACTCGGGGCGGAGCAAAAGTATTGATACAAGGGCTTAAAGCACTTTCCGATGGTTATGATATTGGTATAACTCCTGATGGTCCTAAGGGACCGCGTTACGAAGTAAACGACGGGGTTGTAATAATGGCCCAAAAGCGACAGACAAAAGTCATTATTTATCACTGTGTCCCATCCCGCTATTGGCAACTTTCGAGCTGGGACAAATTTGTTGTCCCTAAGCCTTTCGGCAGGCTTGATTTTTATGCTTCTGAACCGATTGATTTAGAAGGATTGGATATGGATCAGGCAAAAGAGCAAATCAAGAAAGCTTTGATGCTGCATGCAATCCCATGAGTAATTTAGCCCGTTCAAAAGAGGAATTTTTAAAATATCTTGACGGGATCAAAGGGTACTCCCCTCTGACCGTATTAAGCTATGATGCGTCGATTGATGAGATGCTCGCCTATGCCGAAATTGATTTAGAGACAAAAGAAATTAATCTGATGCCTTTACGGCTCCATATTGCCCCCCACCGTCCCAAAACCATTGCTCGAAAACTGAGTGCGATACGGAGCTTTATTAAATATTGTGCACTGCAAGGAGAGTTGTTTCTTCTGCGAGGTGATGAGAGCGTCAAGATCCCTAAAACACTTCCTAAGCCTATATCGCATGAGCATATAGCACAAACACTTCTACACGCTACCCCTATGGCAGCATTAGCTATAACCTTTCTTTATACCCTTGGGCTTCGAATATCAGAGCTTTCCCACTTGAGAGTAGAAAATATTACTCCGCAATGGTGCAGAGTGATCGGTAAAGGGTCGAAAGAACGGGACGTGCCGATGATGGAACAGGTTTATCGTTTGATGAGTGATTATCATAGCGGACATCCTGTGAAAGTGTTTGTTTTTGAAGAGAAAGGCAAAAAATTAAGCGAAAATAGTCTAAGATATATCATCACTAAGGCATTCGAAAATGCGGGACTAAAAGTCACCCCGCATCAGTTGCGTCACTCGTATGCAACGGAGTTGCTAAACAATCATGCTAGGATTGCCGATGTTAGCGAATTGTTAGGACATGCAAGTATGGCAACGACGCAGATTTATACCAAATTGGGAAGTGCGCTAAAAATGGATAACTACCTTAAATCCCACCCTTTATGCGCAAGAGACGTTAAGTGTTAGAACGTTTTTATACCAAATTTTTCATTGCTATTCTTCCGATAGACAATGGACATGAACTGAGTATTACCGGAATAAAAAATAAAAAAGTTCTTTTTAAAGAGCACAAGCGATTTGAAGATTCGGAACCCTCGAAAGCATTTTTTACCTGCATACAAAAATTTACGGAACAATCTCCCCTCTATTACATTGCACTGCTCAATCCCGACCCTAACCAAGGGGCAATCGAAGGGTGCTCATCGTACGACATCCATGAAGAGGGTGAGGAGAGTGGTGCCAAAACGCTTTGCCGAAAGGAGAAGTGGACCCTTTATACATCGCAACGTGAGCTTGATAGGTTAAAAGGACGTTATGCGACGGTAGGGTTGGATTTTATTTTTTCCCCTTTTTCGATTATTGAGCATTTTTTTGCAGATAAAATCAGTGGAGATTTTGCGATGTATGCGCTAGCGCAGAAAGACTCCTTTTCGGTAGCTTTTTTTGGTAACGGCAAGTTGGAATTTGCACATCATTATCCTCTCAATTCATCGCATATGATAATTGAGGAGAGTTCAGTAGCAGGATTTGCCATTGATGCTGTTCATGAAGAGGAAGAGAAAGGGATTCGGCTCGATGACATTGAGAATCTGGATGATTTGGATATTATTGATGAGCTTGATGATTTGAGCGATATTGAAGACTTGGATGCGTTAGAAGAGATTGCTGAGTTTAGTGAAGACGCTCCGACATTGGAAGAAGAACGCTCTCATGAACCTCAAGGCGGAGAGCTTAAAGAGAAGATGGATCGATTTAATGACGACTTTTTGCGTTTTGAACTGATCCAAAAAACACTCTCTAAATTTTATGCAGGGGAGCATTGCCATAACCGCTTTATTGAGACGGTCTATATTGCTGACGCGTATGGAAGCGGTGCTGATTTCAAGCGATATCTTGAAGAAGAGTTATTTTTAAATGTTTTGATCCGTAAAATTGATCTTGGTGATGTCGTTATTGCGTTAGCGCAAGAAGAGGTGGGGAGATGAAGCACAGTTTTATTGCCCCTCGAGCTAAGCGACTTATCGGTACCGAATTACGAATGGTGATTTTTTTCTTTACGGTTACCATAGTGATGCTCATTGGAGCGTATTTGTTTTTATTTTATAAAACGTATGATTTTATTCAAGAGCGTGCTTCAATTAGTGAGAAAATGGCTGTTTTGGAAGATTCAACTAAAAAAATCGAGGCAGATATTATCCATATTGACGGGGAAGTGAAAATTGCCGATCAGGTTATGACCGACAATACGGTTATGAAAGAGAGTATCCGCAATCTGTTTGATCTTGTCCCAGATGCGATAACGTTGTCTCGCGCGGAGTTGGATGAAAAATCATTGATTTTATACGGGATGACTCCTAATAAAGAGACCTATGAGTATATTCTTCATGCACCGTTACGCTCAATTTTTCACCGTACCTATAGCAGCTTTTATCCGATTGAAAATGGATGGTACCGATTTGTTTCGACCAACTATTTAGATGATGAAAATGATTCGGAGGTGATCGAATGAATCGCCAAACGCTTACGATGGTTATCCTCTCATCGTTATTGCTCGTGGGTGTGATCGCCTTCTCATTTTTATTATTAATCCCAAAAGGTAAAGAGTATCGTTCCCTTCGTTTGGAGAGTAAAAAAGAGTTTCTCGCCCTTGAGCTTGCTCAAAGACGATACGATCAGACCCATGAAAAACTTAAAGAACTGACCTCCCGTAATCATCATACGATTAAAGCATTTAATACACCGTTTGATGCAGCACGTTTTACGAAGGAAAATAAACAAGAGTTTCAAGATCTCTATTTGACTGAAATAACAGCGAAAGATACCAATGGAACGTTTAAAATTTACGAGGTGAATGCAACCTCAAAGATTACATCACCGCAGAGTTTTTACCATTTTTTAGAGAAGGTGAATAAAAGCAGTTGGATAATCGGCGTTAATTTCCCGATCCATTTTGAACGCGATGATGACAAAATTCGTTCGAGCTTTACCATGAAAGTGCACAATAGCTCTCTAAAAGAGAAATGATTTTATAATTTTTTTGCTTTCTCATGGGCGAGGCGTATAGCTTCCATACACCCTTCTCTTACACCTGCTTTTTCGAGTGCACCGTAACCGGCAGCGGTTGTCCCTCCGGGACTCATAACTCCGTCTTTAAGCAATGCGGGATGGGTTGTCTGGATCAGTTCCCCAAACCCTTTAAAGAGCCCGCGCATTAAATTCATGGCATCGTCACGTTTTAACCCTTCGCGTACGGCACCGTCACATAAGCTTTCTGCAATCAGTGCGAGATACGCCGGACCGCTTCCTGCGAGTGCGGTAGCAATATCGAGTTCTTTTTCACTGTTGAGCCATAAAACGGAACCGATAGTGCTAAAGAGTGCAATCGCTGAGGGCTGTAGCGTTGAGTCGCCCACCAAAGAGGTCATAGACGCTCCCACTTCTGCAGCCAGATTTGGCATTGCGCGGCAGTAATGGCGTGCATTGATTACGTGCAGAGCGCTCAAAGGTGTTCCTGCAAGGACAGAATAAAGGACATCGGCATTACCTTTTAAATAAGGGGCGACTTCACTAAGATTTGCGGGCTTGACACAGAGGATGATTTTTTTTCCGGTTATGGTTGCGTTCGAATAGAGGGTTTTTTCGACAGGGGTGCCCAAAAGGGTTTCGAAACGTTCCAGTGCTTCATTACTTCGTCCGATAACTTCGATGGCATGATTTTCTTTTAGCCCTTTAGCCAGAGCTAAAGCCATTTTTCCATTACCGATAAATGTAATCGAATTAGCCATTCTCGGTTCCGTGGAGGTACGTTTGAATTGTTTCGGCGATTGAAAAATCGGCACGGTTATCGATAATGATTTGTGCCATCGTTTGATTGTCGGTGTTGAAAATAAGCGGAGCAACAAAATTAATCGTCGATTTTTCGATCGGCTTATAAAGAATTACAATATTGTAAATCAGAATATTACTTTCCGGAGTGATTTGCAATAATGCTTGAATGGAGGAGGGGATATCGAATGAATACTCCCGTAATGCAAATGGATTGATAAGGGTGAACGAAGGCCCCTCCCCGATGCTTTCCAGCCGCATAAAAATATCATCTATTTTTTGGAGTTCCATTTTCTCTACCGATTCGAAACCGAGCAAGGGGAGTTTTAAATCAAATTGCATGAGCACCTCTATCGTAAAATTATCCTGATTTTAACACACCAATCTAAAAAGTTTCAATGTCTTGTAGTCGTGTTTAATCTCTTTTTGGTAAAATAGCTCTAACTTAAAACGAAACGGACCTTAATTAATGATGATTCGGACATGGATTTTAGCGGTAATGACCCTTGTATTACTAAGCGGTTGTGGTAAAGAGGTCGAAGAGTTTAATAAGCCTGCCGAATATTGGTATGAAAAAATGGTTACGGCAGTTTCAAACGGAAGTCTTGAAAAAGCAGACAGCTATTACAGTTCGCTTCAGAGTGAACATGTCAGTTCACCGTTTTTACCGGAAGCGACCATGATTATGGCGCAAGCACATATGGCGCACGAAGAGTATTTGCTCTCTGAACACTTTTTAAGTGAATATATTCGCCGTTATGCGACTCCGGAAGGGCGTGAATACGCAGAATTTTTGAAAATTAAATCAAAATTTTTGGCATTGCCCAATCCGGGGCGTGATCAAGGGCTGATTGACGATACCCTCAAAGGGGTCGGGGAGTTTAAAATGAATTATCCCTATTCAACCTATATGCCGCTTGTTAACAGTATGGAAACGCAATTGCAACTTGCCAAAGGGGTCTTAAATGAACAGATCGCACAATTGTATGAGCGTTTGGGGAAACCGAAAGGGGCGACATTTTATCGCTCTATTGCCCCGGTGACATGGATCGATCCAAAAGAGGTTGTCGTAGCGAAAGTACCGTGGTATCGTGAAATGTTTGAGGGTGATGGGAGCAGCAGTTGGTATGGGTTTATGATTCCTAAAACACGAAGTGTCGTTTCGATGGATGACAATGATACTAAATAAATGAACGCCAAAGGAATAAAATACCTTTGGCTACGCTTGCCGCTAAGGCACTGAAGCTTGCCTCTATCGAGGCAGAATTTTAATCAAGGACTTTGTATCGATGCAACTAAGTAATTATGCTTCCTTTCCGACCGATTTACCGGTTATTGCGGAGGACGAACTTTTTTTATATCCGTTTATGATCTCCCCGCTCTTTTTGAATGATGAAAAAAATATTGCGGCGGCGGCGGAGGCGATTGAGCATAATTCGCTCATTATCGTCTGCCCTATTAAACCCGAGCACGAAGGGGAACGGGAGGGGAATGCGATTTACGATGCCGGAGTTATAGGCTCGATCATGCGTAAAGTGGTTCTTCCCGATGGAAGAATTAAAGTTCTGTTTCAGGGACTTGCCCGTGGACGAATTATTAACATGGTGCACGAGAATCCGCTCCGTGCACATGTCGATTTGATCCAGTCCGAGAGTGTCAATGAGCTTAAGATGGATGCAATTTTAGAAGTATTACGTGAAAAAGTACGCTCCCTTTCACAAGTGAGCAACTATTTCCCCCCTGATTTACTCCGAACCATCGAAGAGAACCACGAATACAACCGTATAGTTGATTTGATCAGCAGTTCTATCAAAATGAAAAAAGAGAATGCCTACAATCTTTTTATCGAACGTGACCCTGAGAAACGTTTTTTGATGTTGATCGATGAACTGATCGAAGAGACGGAAGCGAATAAACTCCAAAAAGAGATCCGATCTAAAGTACACACTCGTATTGAAAAGGTGAACAAAGAGTATTTTCTCAAAGAGCAGCTCAAACAGATCCAAAAAGAGCTGGGTACCGATACACACCGTGACGAAGAGATCGAAGAGTTCCGTAAAAAACTCGATGCAAAAAAAGATAAAATGCACGCCGATGCGTATAAAGAGATCAATAAACAACTCGAACGATTTGCTCGCATGCACCCTGACAGTGCTGATGCGGGGATGATCCAGACCTATCTGGAATGGGTACTGGAAATCCCTTACGGAGAAGAGGCCAAAAAAGCACTCAATATTCATGATGTCGAGAATCAGCTCAATAAAGATCATTTCTCCCTTAAAAAACCGAAAGAGCGGATTTTAGAGTATTTCTCGGTTAAAGAGCTACTCGAACTGCGCGGAATCGCCGACAAAGAGGGGCGCGGTGCGATTCTCTGTTTCGCGGGCCCTCCGGGTGTCGGTAAAACGTCGCTCGCTAACTCTATCGCAACGGCCCTCAAACGACCGCTGGTACGGATCGCTTTGGGTGGTTTGGAAGATGTCAACGAATTGCGCGGACATCGCCGTACCTATATCGGTGCAATGCCGGGTCGCATTGTGCAAGGGGTGATTGAAGCGAAAAAAATGAACCCCGTCATCGTTCTCGATGAGATCGATAAAGTGGCAAAATCGCATCGGGGTGATCCGACGGCAGTGTTGTTGGAGATTCTTGATCCGGAGCAAAATACCCATTTTAGAGATTACTATCTCAATTTTAACCTCGATCTCTCTAAAGCGATTTTTATTGCGACCGCGAACGATGTTGGACAGATCCCCGGGCCGTTACGCGATCGTATGGAATTTATTTCGGTGAGTTCGTACACGCCGCAAGAAAAATTTCAGATCGCCAAACAGTATTTAATCCCGCAAGAGTTGAAAAAGCACGGGTTAAAGACGTCGGAATTATCCATTTCGAAAACAGCTTTGGCTGAAGTGATCGAGAAGCATACCCGTGAAGCAGGGGTTCGTAACCTTCGTCGCCGCGTCGCCGATATCGTCCGCAAAGCGGCAAAAAAGATTCTTGAAGAGCCGACAACCCAAAAAGTGACGGTAAGTCTGAAAAATCTCAAAGACTTTTTGGAAAAAACGATTTTCGAGATCGATCGAACCGATCATATCGATCGAATCGGTGTGGTTAATGGTCTCGCATGGACGGCAGTCGGTGGAGATGTACTCAAAATAGAAGCGATCCGTATCAATGGTAAAGGGGTGTTACAGCTTACCGGTAGTTTGGGGGATGTGATGAAAGAGTCTGCCCGTATTGCCCTCTCTGTGGTGAAAACCTTGATTGATGAGGGGAAACTCAGTGTCGATCACTCTATTATCCCTCATTCCCCTGCTGAGAGAGAAAGCGATACGCCTCTGGATGCGAGTGAAGTCTATAAGCGCTTTGACCTCCATATCCACGTTCCCGACGGTGCAACGCCGAAAGACGGTCCGAGTGCGGGGATCGCGATGTCCACCGTTATCGCATCGATTTTGACCAATAAAAAAGTACGTGCCGATATCGCGATGACGGGTGAAGTATCACTTACCGGAAACGTCCTCCCTATCGGCGGATTGAAAGAGAAGCTGATCGCGGCGCACCGTGCCGGGATGAAACTGGCATTGATCCCTCAAAAAAACTACGATCGCGATTTGAGCGATATCCCTGATGAAGTGAAAGCGGCGATTGAGATCGTCGGTGTCAGCCGAATCGAAGAGGTATTGGAGCGTCTTTTAATCGACGAATAGTCGCCCACGCTTGGCCTGAACCGTAGAGGAAGCCGCGCAGTTTCGGTTCTATCTTCAATCGGCGGCACTCTTCTTTGAATCCCTTGTCCATCACTACGTTGGGATGGTAAGGGGCAATAAACGTATACTCCTCATCTATCCACACGATATAGGCTCTACCGATCACACAGCATGTATCACTTTTTAAAAGTTCTTTTTCACTTCCGCTCAATACATATCCTAAGGATTTTAGGAGCATATCTATCCCTACGATCAAAGATCGGATGTTGAGTGGATTACGTACATAATAGAGTCCATCGGATTCTTCAAAATCTATGTGTTCAATAAGCGATTCATTATCCTCTTCGAGATAACGAAAGCTTCTGCGGATTGCATCACGGTAGTCGCGCATAAGGGGTGCGCTGTAGCGGTGGCGGAAAAAATTACGGGTATAGCGCTCATCGCAATTGCTTTCATCCGTGTAGTAGGAGATTGAATGCTTGTGTAGATATTCCTCAATGCTTTGCCGGTCATGTTCGAGCAAAGGGCGTACTATGGTGATCCCGTCGCGTAAATCGATAGAGCGGATACCTAGTAATTCGGGCAGACCGGAACCACGGCAAAACTGCATCATGAGCCACTCTAGGCGGTCATTAAGTTGATGGGCGGTGAGAAGATAGCGGTAGGCGTATTTGTTCATCAGATAGCCAAAAAAACGATATCTCTCTTCACGAGCGCGGTGCTCGAAATTGCCACCTGCAAGATGGCATGAGTGGGTATGGCAGATTAAATTGTTTTTGTTCGCGAGCTCTTCCGCACTTTGTGCTTCTGCATCGCTTGAAGGACGAGTGTGATAATTGACATGGGCAATATCAAAAGCAATATGGTTTTCTAATAGGAGATGGAAAAGGGCACTTGAATCGACGCCGCCTGAGAAGGCAAGGAGAACTCTCCCCTCTTGTAGACGGTCAAGATGGGCGAGATTAAGCATCGCCCGTAATGGTCGCTAAAGGACGTTTTTCGGCGATTTCTGTGATCCGGGCGCGGTAGATTTTTCCGAAACTGAGTTCCCCTTCGATTTCGCGGTCATTGACGTATATTTCACCGTCTACATCGGGTGCCCAGAGAAGCGCGCGTGCACTGAGCAAAAACTCGTGTTCATCGCTCTCCCCGTCAATGACGAGAAGAATCTCGGTATCGATCAGTTTTTGCAGACTGGTCTCTTCGACGTTTGAGGCGATTTTTCCCAGTTTTTTAGCACGGGCATTGATCGTCTTTGAAGGAATTTTATCTTCCATCGTGTACGCGCTTGTCCCCTCTTCGTCGGAGTAGCTGAAGACATTGATACGGTCAAATCCGAAGGATCCGGCAAACTCCGCCATCTCGTCGAACATGGCATCAGACTCAAGCGGGTGCCCTACGATGAAGCTGGTACGGATAAACGCATTCGGTAACGCTTTCATCGCATTAAGCAGTTCGAGAGTTTTGGCTTTTCCGAAACCCCGTTTCATGATTTTCAACATTTCATCGTTGATATGCTGGATCGGCATATCGAAATAGTTGTGGAACAGTTGGGAATCACCGATTGTTTTGATCAGTTTCAAGGTTGTTGTGGAAGGATAAAGGTACAAAATACGGGCACTTTTCACTCCGTCTATCAGTTCGATCCGCTTGATGAGATGGATGAGGCCGTCACTGATGTTTTGGTCACGCAGGTATGAGCTTGAGTCCTGGGAAACGAAGCTGAAATCGTAATACCCTTTGGCGACGAGCCCTTCGACCTCGCGGGCAATACTCTCCAAGTCGCGTGAGTTAAGCTTCCCTTTAAACGAGGGAATAGCGCAGAAACTGCACTGTTGATTGCACCCTTCTGAGAGTTTGATGTAGGCGTGATACGTCGAACCTGTCACGACCCGTTCCGCTCCGTCGATAAGATAGACCTCAGGGGAGAAGCGGCTTTGTTTCGCGGCGAGAAGTTCGTCAATTTTGTCGTAATCGCCGACACCGGTGAAAATGTCCACTTCGCTCAGTTCTTTGGAAAGTTCCTCTTTATACCGCTCTGAAAGACATCCTGCCATCACAAGGACGGAGTCCTTTTTACGCCCTGCATCGAGATTAAAAATGGCGTTGAGCGACTCTTGTTTCGCGGCATCGATGAATCCGCAGGTGTTGACGATAATGACATCGGCCTCTTCGGAAGTTTGGGTCATCTCGTAGTTTTTGAGCCGTCCCAGCATCACCTCGGTATCGACGAGATTTTTGGTGCAACCGAGTGACACAATATGAAGTTTTTTGGACATAAAAAGCCTTGATCAAAATAATAACGTTATTATAGCCAATGATTTTTGGCTACACTTTCATCATGCGATATGTAATTATTTTTTTAGCTTTGATTCCTATGGCGGCGATGGGAGTTGTGTATGTACACGGAGAAGGGATCGGATGGTGTGAATCTCTGATCGGCTGGGGTGAACATACCTTTGCCTATAGTGTGCCGCATCCGCAGAGTCGTCTCTATTTTCTCTCCATTATGGCTTCCATTAGTGCTTTATGGCTGCTGATTTTGGCCTTTTTGATCAATCCGCTGCATACGTTTATGCGGTTTGATTTAGTACCGTTTAAAAAGTTGATTGGAGGATTCGCAATCGGGTATGCCGTTTTGCATGTGATCTTTTTTGCAGCTTCGCACCATTTTTCAGTGGCATATTTGGGAAAATTATTTTTTAGTTATCCCTTTTTAGCTGCGGGAGCCGGTGCCTTGGTAGTTTTTTCAGTTGCTCCATGGGTGAGGGCATGGTATCGATTGCTCTATATTGCCGTTGTACTGGTGATAATTCATCTGCTACTCGGATATCGGACGCCGGATATGACTCATATTGTGGCTATTTCACTTTTAAGTATGGGGTTGGCACTCAGGTTGGTCAAGCGATAAATGAAACACTACGATGTCATCATATTAGGGGGCGGGGCGAGCGGTCTCATGTGTGCCGCACAGCTTCGGGAACACTCATCGCTCCATGTAGCCGTTATTGAGGGGAATGGCCGTCCGGCACTGAAACTCAAAGCTTCCGGCGGAGGGAAATGCAACCTTACCAATGTAAAAGTGGATAAGAGCCATTTTCTGGGGGATGAGAAACTTGTTTCGCATGCTTTGAGTGTTTTCTCCAAAGAGGCTCTGTTGGGGTATTTTCATTCCGGCGGGCTTCGTCCCGTAATCCGAAAAGAGCGATACTATTTTTGTCCCAAAAGCAGCGATGAGGTCATTTCAATTTTGCTCGGACGTGCTCAGGGAACTGATATGCTTTTGAATCACAAGATCCTCTCTGTTGAGGGAGAAAACCCGTTTACGGTATCGACCGATAAAGGAAAATTCCAAGCGAAAAAGATCGTCGTTGCAACGGGCGGTGCAAGTTACAAAGAACTGGGAGCGAGTGATATCGGTCTAAAAATCGCTCACTATTACGGTCTTAGAACAGTTCCGTTTGTCCCCGCGTTGGTAGGGCTGACTTTGCAGCCCAAAGAATTTTGGATGAAAGAGCTTAGCGGAGTGAGTTTTCCTGCCCGTATCCATGTAGCGGGTAAGACGTTGGACGAAGATCTTCTTTTTGCCCATAAAGGGATCAGCGGTCTGGTCGTTCTTTCAGCGTCGCTCTACTGGCATCGCGGTGAAATCGTGATCGATTTTTTACCCGATTTTGATTTGGGGACGATCAAAAACGAGAAGAAGCTTCTTAGTACGGCATTGCCGTTGCCGAAACGGTTTCTAAAAGCATTTTTGGAGGCTATCGGGGTGGAAGATAAACCCTGTAACCGTCTTTCAGAACAAGAACGTTCAACGCTTGCCTTGATCCGTAACTATGCGATGGCTCCGTCTGGAACATTCGGTTTGAGTAAAGCCGAAGCGTGCCGAGGCGGAATAGCATGTGAAGAGATTGATCCTCAAACCATGCAAAGTAAAAAAATAGCCGGATTGTATTGTATCGGCGAGACGGTTGATGTAACGGGAGAACTTGGGGGATATAACTTCCAGTGGGCATTTAGCTCTGCCGTTGTTTGTTCTGCCGCAATATTGAAAGAGTGATATAATCGGTTCCAAAGCTTTAGCGTGAGGGGCACTATGAAACGGCACCGTGTTGTTATCGTCGGTGGAGGATATGGAGGGGTTCAAGCCCTTAAAACACTTGCCAAATCGGGGGCATGTGATGTTGTATTGATCGATCAACACCCCTATCACTATTTGCAGACGGATGCGTATGAGCTGATTGCGAATGAGTGTTCGATGACGCGTGTGACGATTGATCTGGTGGCTCTTTGTCTAAGTTACGGTGATCATGTATCGTACATTAAAGATACCGTCCGAGAGATCGATTTTGAGGCTAAGCGTATCATTGGCGAAAACGGAGGGCATCCGTATGATTACCTGCTATTGTGTACCGGAAGCCGCACGGCGTACAGTAGTTCGACGCCTGGATTGCGAGAACACTCTCACGGAGTCAAAACGCTTTTCGGCGCATTGGCGTTCAAGCAGCAGTTTGAACTGCGTCTGTATCAGCGCATGGAGAGCGAGGGGGGATGGTGCGGTGAGCCTTTTAATATTGTGATCGGTGGCGGAGGACTGAGCGGTGTCGAGATTGCTGCCGAAATGGCTCATTACATCCGGGTATTTCATCAGGAAAATACCCTTACTTGCGAAAATATTCATATTTTTTTAATCATTCCCCATGAGAGTGTTTTGGAAGGGATGGAATCCTACTTGATCCGGCAATCGACAAAACGGCTTATCCGGCTTGGGGTTAAAATTATTAATCACTCCCGTATCACTTCGGTGGAAGAACATAGCCTTATCTTGAATGAGAAAGATTCGATCTGTTTTGATTTTATGATTTTTACCGGCGGAATTGTGGCCTCGACGTTGACAGCAGGGATAAATGTAAAGAAAAATAAAAAATCTCAGCTGATTGTTGATGAATACTTAGCTGTCCATTCCGCGGATGGAGTGTTTGCGGCAGGGGATATTGCTGAACTGCGTGATAAAGAGGGAAATATAATCCCTCCGACTGCACAGGGTGCGGAACAAAGTGCCGAGGCTGCAGCCCTCAATATTATCGCAAGGATTGAAAATAAACAGATGACCCCCTCGGATATCCGTATGCGGGGAGTTATGATCGCATTGGGCGGGAATTATGCTGCGGTGTCGCTGTTGGGGTGGATTCGTTTCAGCGGTTTGTCCGGATATTGGATCAAGAGAGTTTTTATGCGTGGATATCGTTATCTCATTCATCGCCAGTGTGCGAAAGGGGCCAAACGGTTGATCCAAAACAAGAGTCTATGCCGAATGGGAATTTAATTTTATCTAAGTACAATATCACTATTAACTCATAGGAGCATGGATGATACTTTTAGCCGGACCGTGTGTCATCGAAAGCGAAGAGTCGGTTTTTAAAATCGCCAAGTCGCTTGAACGCTATCAGAATGATCCTCGATTTGATTTTTATTTCAAATCGAGTTTTGATAAAGCCAACCGCACTTCGCTGGACAGCTATCGTGGGCCGGGGCTTGAGGAGGGGCTTAGAATCCTCCAAAAAGTCAAAGATGATTTCGGTTACAAGATCGTCACGGACGTGCATGAAAGCTATCAGGTTCCCATAGCGGCGGAAGTGATCGACATGATTCAGATTCCTGCTTTCCTATGCCGTCAGACGGATTTATTGGTGGCAGCGGCTAAAACAGACAAAATCGTTAATATCAAAAAGGGGCAGTTTATGACTCCAGGCGATATGCAATACTCCGTTATGAAAGTGCTTAAAACACGCGGATGCGATGAACTCAGCTACGAAGCGGCGCAAAAAAACGGGGTCTTTTTGTGTGAAAGAGGCTCATCCTTCGGATACGGAAATCTTGTCGTCGATATGCGTTCATTGGTCATTATGCGCCAATTTGCCCCCGTCATTTTTGATGCGACCCATTCGGTACAAATGCCGGGCAACGGTACGGGCAAAACAGGTGGAGACAGCTCTATGGTTCCCCACCTTGCACGTGCTGCTGCAGCGGTGGGAGTCGACGGATTTTTCTTCGAAACCCATTTCGATCCGACATGCGCTTTGAGTGATGGGCCAAATATGCTAAAATTAGAACAACTTGAAGTGTTGAGTGAGACGCTCTTAAAAATCAATTCAGTAAAAGGAAATTAATTCATGAAAATTATCGAAGGACAACTAAGTGTTCGAAAAGATAAAAGAGTGGCAATCGTCAGTACCCGTTGGAACCATTTTATCGTTGACCGCCTTGTAGAAGGGGCAAAAGATGCGTATGCGCGTCACGGTGGAAACGCGGATGAGTTGACTCATGTATTAGCTCCGGGTGCATTTGAACTTCCGATGGTGATCGAGCAGCTTCTAAGCAGTGGAAAATTTGATGCCGTGTGTGCACTGGGTGCCGTTATCCGTGGCTCAACTCCCCATTTTGATTATGTTTCGGCGGAAGCGACCAAAGGGATTGCAACGGTAAGTTTAAAACACAAAAAACCGGTATCTTTCGGGCTTTTGACCACGGATACCATTGAACAAGCGATTGAACGTGCAGGGACAAAAGCAGGGAACAAAGGGTTTGAAGCAATGACCGTTGTAATCGAAATGCTTGATCTTTACGAAGCGATCGGCGCATAATGGCGACACGACATCAAGCCCGCATGGCGGTAGTCAGCCTTTTGTACGCGTATGATTTGGGAAATCAAAGCATCGCCGATTTCAGCGATGAGATTCTCGAAGAGAAAAAGATTCGTAATAAACAGCGTGATTTTGCTCTCGATTTGTTTAAAGGGGTGATTGACCATTTGTCGCAAGTGGATGAGGCAATTGACAAGCATCTTAAAGATTGGGATTTTGACCGCTTGGGATCGATCGAGCGTGCGACGCTCCGTTTGGGAGCGTATGAAATTATGTACGGAGAACTTGATTCTGCGGTAATCATCAACGAAGCGATTGAAGTGATGAAAGCGTTCGGAAGTGAGCAGTCTCCGAAGTTTATCAACGGCGTTTTGGACGCAATCTCCAAAGACAAATAGATCATTATGCGCCTTACTAAAGAACAAGCACTCGATTTACTTCGCAACACGGATCTCAAAGAACTTGGCCGGATGGCGACGGCTCGCAAACGTGAGCTCCATCCGAAGGGTGTTACAACATTTGTTGTTGATCGTAACATCAATTATACGAATGTCTGTTGGGTCGATTGCAAATTTTGCGCCTTCTACCGCCACGGTAAAAATGATGATGCTTATGTTTTGAGCTTTGAAGAGATCGACCAAAAGATTGATGAACTTCTTGAGATCGGCGGAACACAGATTCTGTTTCAAGGGGGAGTTCACCCTAAACTCAAAATTGAGTGGTATGAGGATTTAGTAGAGCATATCCATACCAAATATCCGATGATAACGATTCACGGCTTTTCGTCAATCGAACTCGATTACATTGCCAAAGTTTCCCATATCACGATTCAAGAGTGCCTTTCACGCCTTCATGCCAAAGGGCTTGCCTCGATCCCCGGTGCAGGTGCCGAGATTTTGAGTGATCGTGTCCGCGATATTATTGCCCCGAAAAAAATCGACAGCGAAGTGTGGCTCCATGTCCATCGCGAAGCACACAAACTGGGTATTAAATCAACCGCAACGATGATGTACGGTACGGTAGAGACGGATGAAGAGATTATCGAGCACTGGAATCTTATTCGTGACCTGCAGGATGAGACAGGGGGCTTTCGCGCCTTTATCATGTGGTCATTTCAGGGGATGAATACCCAGCTGATGGTTGAGCATCCGGAAATTGAGAAACAATCCTCCAACCGCTATTTGCGCCTTTTGGCGGTCTCACGCCTCTTCTTGGATAACTTTCCCAATATCCAAAGTTCATGGGTAACCCAAGGACCTTATATCGGTCAGATGGCATTGCTCTATGGAGCGAACGATCTGGGTTCAACCATGATGGAAGAGAATGTTGTGCGCAGTGCGGGTGCCGGGTTTCGGATGGCAAAAGATGAGATGGTTCGCCTTATCCGCGATATCGGTGAAACTCCCGCCATTCGCAACACGGCGTATGAGATACTGGAAATGTTCGAGTGACACGTTTTTTCATAGCGATTTTATTATTAGGGCAAGCACTTATGGCAAGCACATTGGATTTTATTGAAGTCAACGGGGTAAAAATCCCTTTTATTTTTGAAGAGGACAAACGTCTTCCGATCGTGTCAATGCAGCTGATTTTTACCGGTAGCGGAAGTGTTGATGAGGGAAAGAAAGCGGGCCTTGCCCGAAGTACGGCGAAGATGTTGAATGAAGGGAGCCTGAAAAAAGGTTCTGTCGGTTTTGCCGATGCGTTGGATGCACGGGCGATTCAGCTAAGTTCTAATGCGGGAAGCGAGACATTTGTTATTGAGCTTGGAAGTTTAAAAGAAGAGTTTGACACGGGGCTTTCTCTTTTGTCTGAACAGCTTAAAGAACCCAATTTCACCGTTAAATCGCTTGAGAAAGTTAAAACCATGACGTTGAGCGATATCTCCCGTAAAGAGGCCGATTTTGACAGCGTAGCTGCCGATGAACTCAAAGCGGTTCTGTTTGAGGGGACGGTCATGGCGACTCCGAATATCGGGACAAAAGAGAGTATCAAATCGATTACTCTGGAGGATATTAAATCCTTCGCTTCCCGTCATCTCGTCCTTTCCAAAGCGTTAATTGTTATGGGCGGTGATATAGGGATCGAAGAAGCCAAACGTAAAGCCACTACTCTTCTCAACCCTATTGCCGTAGGAGATGCTACCGCTGAACGCCATTTTCAGCCGAGAAGTACACCCAAAGAGTCGATTTTAAAACGCCCATCAACCGAGCAGGCCTATCTCTATTTCGGCTCTCCTTTTGCGATGAACGAAGGGGATCCGGAGTTTTACAAAGCCCGCGTCGCAATGTTTATTTTGGGTTCGAGCGGATTTGGAAGCCGTCTTATGGAAGAGATTCGGGTAAAGCGCGGATTGGCGTATTCAGCCTATTCACGTTTAAGTGTTGCTAAAACCAATACCTATTTCAGCGGCTATCTTCAAACCAAACTTGAATCGCAAGCAGAAGCAAAAAAAACGGTTATAGAGGTTATTGATACGTTTGTTCGAGAGGGAGTGACTCAGGGTGAACTCGATCAAGCACGAAAATTTTTGCTCGGTTCTGAACCGCTTCGTGTCGAAACCCTCTCTCAGCGTTTGGGGCGTACGTTTAGTGAATATTATCAAGGCAAACCTCTTGGATACTCGCTACAAGAGTTGGAACTTATCCGCCATTTGACGTTAGATGAGCTCAATGATTTCATCCAACGACACGGTGAAATTAAAAACCTTAGCTATGCTATTGTTACCAAGTGAGGAGGGTGACAAGTTTCACCGATTAGGGGTAGGGAGTGTTACCGCCCTTTCTCTGATTTCTCCCGCTTCATTTGAAGATCGCCGCCTAAGTCATGAGCTTGCCAATAATGGTTCATGTGTCATCGATGCGACGGTTGAACACGTTGTCCGCACCCCAAAAACCCTCAAAATTACCTTTTTTGCCCATAATCTTGAGAGGGTAATAGAGGGGATAATCTTTCATCCAAAGCCCTATATGATTCACCAGTTCCCTAAAGGTGAACGCGCTTTTTTTAGCGGTAAAGCGGTGCTAGAGATGGGGCGATGGCAAATAATCCAGCCAATGAAAATTGGTGCTGTCGGTTTACTCGTCCCGATCTATAAAACCCCTCTTCGTGCCGATGTAATGCGCCGTTTAATTGAAAAAATGATTAGTGTTGAAAATCTCATGGCCGACGGTCTCCCTGAGCCGATTGCCCAAGAGCTATACGGACTCCATTTTCCTCAACACCCGAAACCTCTTAGCCAATCCCAGCTTCATGCCCTAAAATTTGCCGAACTGTATGATTATATGCGCCGCCTCCGCCTCAAACGGCGGTTTCATCCGACCCGGTACAAAGGAAATGGGAACATAAAGAGCTGGATTAAAACGCTCCCTTTTGAACTGACGGAGGATCAAAAAAAGGCGATTAATGAGATAGCTGCCGATTTGCGTAGAGAGAGTGCGGCACGTCGAATGATTGTAGGGGATGTCGGTTCGGGTAAGACGATGGTGATATTGGCATCAGTGGTACTGATGCGACCGCACCGCTCTATCTTGATGGCACCGACCACGATCCTTGCCGCACAGCTTTATGAAGAGGCTCAGAAGTTTTTGCCCCATCTCAAAATTGCCCTCGTTACCAATGTGACGAAAAAAGGGTCTTTGGAGGAGTACGATTTTATTATCGGAACCCACGCCCTTCTTCACCGTGATCTCCCCGAAGCGGGATTGGTGATGGTGGACGAACAGCACCGTTTCGGCACTGCTCAGCGCCATGGGCTGACCAAGCTCACGGATAACGATACCTCCCCTCATTATCTGCAGTTCTCCGCCACCCCGATCCCGCGTACCCTTGCGATGATTGAGTCGGCTCATATCGATGTCAGTTTGATCGTCCAGACCCCCTTTAGTAAAAACATTGCGACGCGCCTCATTACCCGCAGCGATTTCCCGGCATTGCTGGAGCATATCCGCTCCGAAATTGCCCAAGAACATCAAGTGTTGATCGTCTATCCGCTTGTGGAGCAAAGCGAGAGCATCAATTACCAAAGTATTGACGAAGCGCGGGGGTTTTGGGAGACTAAATTTGAAAATGTCTACGTCACCCACGGAAAAGACAAAGAGAAAGAGGGCGTTCTGTTGGCTTTTCGTACTCAAGGCTCGATTCTCCTTGCCACCACGGTGGTCGAGGTGGGGATCTCTTTGCCGCGTCTCTCGAGCGTCATTATTGTGGGTGCGGAGCGATTGGGACTGTCGACGCTCCATCAGCTGCGCGGACGGGTGAGCCGAACGGGTTTACAGGGGTATTGCTATCTTTATACAAATGCCTCCACTAAAAATGAGCGGTTGGAAGCATTCAGCAGCTGCACGAGCGGATTTGAGATAGCGGCACTGGATTTGAAGTTTCGCTCAAGCGGTGATTTGTTAGAGGGGAGTATCCAAAGCGGTAAGAAGTTTCGATGGGCGGATATAGGAGAGGATGAAGAGATCGTGCGGGAGGTCAAGGGGTATCTTGACCTCTAAAAGGTTAATACAACCCGAATTTCCCGTCGTTGCGTTTGAATAAAACGCGCATTTTCCCTTCGATATCGTAAAACACGTCAAATTGTTTGTTGCTCTCTTTGAGTTTATCGAGAATTTCCCCCACCTCTTGAGGCTTATACAACTCAAGCTCCATCGGAATAATCTCATCTTCCATGGCTTCCCCGACCGCATGCAGATCGACCGTATGGGCAGCGGCATTTTTCGCCTCATTCATCCCTTCATTTTTATGATCGCTGAGACGATCATGCAGACGACGAAGTGCTTTTTGAGCACGCTCGATCGCAATGTCGATTGCGGCATAAAGATCGTTATCACGCTGGGTGATGACAACGGTATTTTTACCGGCGACATTGATGGTAAATTCGATGCTCACCCCTTTTTTTCGTTCATTGGTAGATGCGATTGCACTGACACTGATGAGGTCGAGATGATATTTGGTGAGAGTATCGATCGAGTGCATCAAATGCTCTTTGATGGTATCGCTTAGTTCGATATGGCGTCCGACGAGAGAGATATTCATAATGTCCACCTTGTATTGGGTTGAATTTTGATTATAGCACAGGAATGTCAAACGTCAATAGTTTTAGGTGAAAACAAAAGGGAATAAAAATTAAATAATTATTAACGCCCATTAATCGCTTTTTAATAGTATTGAGATTACAATCAAGACAGTGGCGTGCTCTCTAAAAGTGTTTTAGAAAAAGGGCATTATAACCGATACTATCGGATTGGAAAGAGTGGGTCTATCAGGAAGTGCTACCGAGCCCATTTTTATATATGCGCCTTAAAATCCTTAGGAGGATGAGATGAGAACTTTTAAACTTTTTTCACGACTGGTTAGTGTTTTTGGAATGATGATGGCATTTGCTATAGCAGGATGGGGAGCAAATGTTAACTTAACTTTAACCTTTACGGATTCACCGGATCCAGTATCTACGAGTAATCAATTGACTTACACGGTTAATGTAGCAAATAGTAATCTCAATAAAGCGGATAATGTTATTGTTACAATTCCTCTTCCTGTTGGGACAAGTTATGTTTCAGGGTCAGGATGTAGTTTATCAGGAAGTAATGCAGTTTGTGACTTTGGGACAATCAACAAAAATAACAATGCAACAGGATCCTTTATTGTAAACGCTCCATCATCTCCTGGTACAATTAGTGCGACTGCAACCGTTACAACATCAGATACTAACCAAAATGCAACAAAGCAACAGACGATTACGACGACAGTTATAGCGGCTACTGCTAATCTTGCATTGACAGCATTGACAGCATCACCGAATCCAGTCGATGCGAATGGAACACTGACGTATAGTCTCAGCGTAAGAAATAATGGAACGGGCACAGCCAGTAATTTGACGCTAAAAGATAAACTTCCAAGCGGGATAGCCACGTCGGATGTGAATCTTACGGCATCGGGAGGAAGCGGATGGAGTTGTACTGCAGCATCTGGGATTGTGACCTGTACGCTCGCTTCTTTAAGTAATGGATCCACTTCTACTTTTCCTATCGTAGTAAAAGCCCCTTCTGCTGTGGGAACAATTACCAATGAAGCTAATGTTACCTCAACTACGACAGATCCAGACTTGAGCGATAATAACCGCAGTGTGACGACAACCGTAGTCCCGAGGATTTCAATCAATAATGTAAGTATGCTAGAAGGGAATACCTCTGTTTCGACGATGAACTTTAAGGTTACCCTTTCTGCTGTTTCGACGAATACGGTTACTGTCGTGTATACGATTGCCGATGGAACGGCAACCCGAGCGGATTTGGATTACAATTATACGATTGCTACAAGTGGAACCGTGACGTTTAATCCGGGTGAACTATCGAAAGATCTGAATGTGACAATAATCGGAGATACAAAAAGAGAATCGGATGAAAATCTGACTATCACTCTCTCCGGTGCTACCAACGGTATTATTACGAAAAGTGTTGGGATAGGGATCATTTTAAACGATGATTATGGTTATTGTCAATCGCAGGGGCTAAGTACAGGTTTTCATGTAATAGATCCAGATGGGGGAAGTACGTCAAATTCATTTGAAATTTTTTGTAGCGCAGACAATCCTAAAAAAGACTTGATAGCATTCGGAATAAAAAATAATTCGAATAACTTTATATTTAACACGGATGTTCTGACTTCAACCAACTATTACACTCAAGCAACTTCTAATGCTACACAATTCAATGCGATTGAGATTGATGTGACAACACTGAATGTAATTACATCGGGAACATTAACACCTACCACCTCTGGTGACGGAACCTATAAAATACTGGGAAAAGGGTTTAGTAATATAAATCTTATTGGTACCCCCTTTGCGATTGATTGGACAAATACGGCGATTTCCGGTTGTGATACGACTAAGCTGACACGTAAAGGTTATCATGACCAGACGGTTAAAATTAATACGTTAGATTATAACAACAAAGCACGATGTCAAATTGACAGTATGAAGTTGAAGCTATTGAGCGATTACACCTATTTAACGTATAACGGGGGGGAAGTTCTTCAAAATACGTGTAAACTTATGGCGGAAGCGGTTCCGACGGATGTACTGGACAGCTCTAGTGTAAAAGGGCATTATTGGATTAATCCCAATAGTACAGATCGTACACACAATCAAACGCTAATTACGGCAACGGATCGTCCTATAGTCGCTTATTGCTGGTATCAGACCGATTTGGCATATGTTTGGACATTTATGCTTGCATTAGATGGAAAAGTCACTACTACCAAAAATGATCTTATTAATAAAGCAGACAGTTGTTCAGAAAAAGGGTTGTGGCCGTTTGTCCCTAACAGTGAGTCTACATTTGATCGGGTACGTCAATTTTTGATCGATAACAAATCATCGTGGGTAAATTATACTGGGACGATTAATGAAAAAGTAAGTTCTTTATATACAGGAAATTCGTATTACCTTTCAACAGAAAGAACAGCTCCCCTTTGGCCATATGGATCGTTTGGTGTTTATTATCCGTACAACGGAAATCATGATGCATCAGGTGCTGCAAAAGCATGGTATCCTGGTTCAACTTCAACTCCGGGTTGGATGAGCGGTTCACCTATACACAACATTCCGACAGTTACACAAGACTATCCACGATACGCTGACAGCAGTGGGGGGACGCGAAATTATTACAGTTGGGGAAATTACAGTAATACGGACACACAAACAGGCGGGAATTATTTATATACGGATACGATGGGATCAAAAGGGTGGCGTTCAGTTTTAGCAGATTTAAATAAAACGACCCAGTGGTTTATTTCCCGTACAGGGGCGGGAGACAACTTCCAAAATGCAGGGAGTAACTCGACAAGCTATTATGAGCCAAATGGAAACTATACGGCAGGAGCTTGGTTAAATTATTTATTTGATGATCAAGGACGTGTACGGCATGCAGATGACTGGGATGCAAACTACCCTTATTATGATTATATGTGTATGGCAGAAGATAATTACGATTTTGCCACACGGTATGGCTTGTTTAAAGGTCCGTTTAACGTTATAGAACACAGTGCTGTTTTATCGGGAACGCAATATAAAGATGCTAATTTAACAACTAAAATTGCTAACAGCACTATGCGGTTTGATGTAGTATTACTAAAAAATGATTTTTCTGATATTAGACTTGATTCTAATGTGAGTGCTGGGATCTTTTTAGACGACACTACAATGGTTGGGACAACGGAAACTCCTCGTGATCGTTATTATTTTGGGCAAATAGCTGATTTTAATCAAACACGTTTCGAATTGCCGGCTAATAGATGGCCATCGGGAGTTGAAACATGGCCGAATGCTTCGAAAAGGATGTTTTTTGAATTTAAGTATTGTTCTATTGATACAATGAAATGGACGGATTGCTGGACATTATCCGGAAATACAGCAACGTGTAAAACAGGATCGGCAGCATATTGTAAAACTGCGGATTCAAATGATTTTGCAGTACGCCCTAAAACATTTGCTACGACATTATCGACGCCACTTCCATTGAAAGCAGGTGCCCCTTTTACTATCGCTTTTCAAGCGTTGAATTATTCGGATGTTAATACAACAGATTACAATGAAACGGTAGGTGGAACATTTGATGTGAATGTAAGTGAAATAAAAGCGGGATGTTTATTAGGGACATTTAAAAACTCTTTAGCTTCTGGTTGGCAATTTGTAAATGGAGGAAAATTATTTGTGGATAATAACTACTCTCAGGTAGGCTTTTTGGATATTAATATAACAGAAGGATTAAAGGCTTGCCAGTCTCGTTATGCCGCCGTTGATTGTAATGATACTCTATTAAGTGATTTGACTATTTCAGATAACTCGACTCTATTATCATTTAAACCGGATCATTTTGGACTAAGTATGGCTATTCAAAACAAAAGTAACGGATTTACCTATCTCTCTAATGATCTTAATATGTCTGCCGCGATTCAGCTCGCTATTACTGCTCAACGGCTAGATAATGTAGTAACAAGTAATTACAGTGCAAATTGTTATTCTAAGAATGTTCTTTACACGGCACGGCTAAATAATAATAAGACATTGGGATGGAGTGATAGTCAGAATCGTATCATGTTTAGCGGAGATGGTAATACCTCACTTATGACGACTTCTACTGCTCCTACGGCTACTTTTAGAACAACGGATGGAAATTTTACAGCAGGTATCGCGAATTCAAAACTGTATTTCAATTTTAATCGGAATGTAACAATTCCAGAGAATCTATTTACAATAGCACGTAATGATTTTAATATCACGAGCCTCGTAGATGATGATAATATTAGTGGAAATGATTTCAGCCGTATAAACGATATGAATACCACATTTGTCTATGGACGGGTTATTCCGAAAGATGTTCGGGTATTTGGCTCTTTACCGTATAAGGTAAATGCATGGTATGAGGTCTTCAATGCTTCAAGTGTGGCAGGAACAACGCTTGCACCAAGTAAAAATACGAGTTCATGGTATATTAATACGCTTCACAATGACACGACGGATGGAGACGCAAATATTACGCGTATCCAGCAGGGAACGACTTCTAGCAGTTTCAATTATTCCAGTTCATCAATAGGGATTGGTACTGAGACGTATAATCTTCCTGCTGTAAATGCGGCAGCTATTCCTTATAGTGCTAAAGGTCATATCGATACTGATTCGTGGTTGTGGTACGGTGTTAATGCTTCGACTTATGTCGATCCATCAGCGACCAATCTTGATTGTATGAGCCATCCGTGCTTTAACATTAATGTTGTCCCAGCCGTCGGGGCAACCGGAAGTGCCAAGACATCAGCTCAAAATGCTAAATCAAGTAAAGCATCTACCACGACCGGAGGAGCATGGAACAGTACCAGCGATTATGCTCCGGCAATCCGATGATGGAAATGAAAACGATGCGTCCTGCAATAGCAATGATTGAATTGATATTTGCTATCGTCATTATAGCAATCAGTGTAATTACAATCCCTTCCATGATGGCCGTAGCCAATCAAGCATCCAAGGGGATGTCCCTTGATGCGGATGTAATGGCACGTTTGTCGGGATGGACTCTGGATAAGTTTCAAGCGCGTTGGGATAGAAATTATAATGCATCAGACTCAGGTATATTGCTATTGAGTCCAAATACGGGTGATTTGAATTGTACGCGTAATGGAATGTATCGATGGGGATCGGATGAAAATATTTCATCTATGCAGTGTAACATAGCGGCAAATCCGTCAGCTATCCCTAATCCCTCTCTTGATGGTAATTTATCCAAAGGGATAGAACAGCTTAATGGAGGTAATGAAAATATCACCGTTGTATCGGCTTCAGGAGAATCGTATAACGTTAATGCAAGTTATGCAGTAAGTTATGTAGATGCAGGCTTAGTCACGGTGAATGCTAATACGGCAACGGCTACATGGAAGCTCGGCTCATCATCTAATATGTATCCTGATGGTTCATTAGGAGCAGCTCTTGTGGATAGAACCAATCTAAAGCGGGTAGTGACACGATTTGACAGTCCTGATGTGAATATTACGTTAACATTCTTTAAATCGAATAAGGGCAATTAATGAATATTCGGAACAATCGGGATGGATTTACTTTTATCGAATTACTCTTTGTTATTATTATCATGGGAATAGTGGGGGGGATTGCTTTAGAAGCTATCCGTCAATATTATAATAATATTTTTCGTACCCAAGAGATTACGAAACGGGTTGCTGAAGCTGACCATATATTAGAGCAGCTCTCTAAATATTTTGAAACCGCTATTAGCAGTTCGATTGTTAATTTTGATAAAAATGGTGTAGCTACAGGTTGTGAAGGCCCTCCGATTGCAGGTGACCTTAATGATTACACGGTTGCATTTGTTGCAGCGGACATGGATAGTTTTTATGGCTTAAACGGTCGTCCCGGATGGAGTGAAGAAGTTCGACTTTTGACCAATAACGATATTAATGCATCGGATGCAAATTTTACGGCGGCTGATGCCATTATTAATGCGCTTGGTGGGTCAACGTTAAGAAATTCGGCTATATATGATGCGGACAGTGTTGATGTAGCAGCATGTACTCGGTTTAACTGGAATGGTTTGGGCACGGCAGGTTATCACATGATGAGTACGGCCGCTAATCCAACGTCTGATACTATAGTAAGACTTAATAATGATAATAATGCAACCGATGGAAGACGAAAATATTTAATACGTACCGGATATGCATTTAAGGTAAGTACCGATGGAAATTTTACCATGTACAGTAACTTTTATCCGTGGCAAGGAGGCCGTTATGATACGGCATTGAATCGCAAGCAAAATTTATTAGCTCAAAATGTTGCCCATTTTTATGCCGATTACAATGCGTCAGATTATCAAAATGATCCAAGTCTTAATGATCGCGGGATGGTTTGGCGACTTAAAGTTTGTATGCGGGGATTAGATGCAAATTTAAGTAACTCAGATGCGCCAGGACAAGATATCTGTCGTGAAAGGAGAGTCCATGTACGCTATTAAACGATCCGGTTTTGCAATGATATTAGCTATTTTTGTCGTTTTATTGGTCGCTTCCGGTGGGGTGTTGTTATTACGAAATGCAGCGACTGGGACAAAATCGGTAAACGACAATTATCTTCGTGCTCAGGCGGAGCTTTTGGTTGAAAGTGCAACTGAATTTGGTGTAATGCGTGCACAGGGGTTTGATGTATCAGGGGGGAATTGTTTGAATCAGCTCCTAATTACCGTTAATGACGCAAACGGAAATCCAATGTTTGATGCGAATGTATCAATGCTCTATTCCTATCGCGGTAATGCACCATCAACAGTAGTGGGTGCAGGTACATGCAATTTTTTAGCTGAAGGTACTGCTAAAGATACCATGATACTAATTGATACAACGGTAACGGATCATAATTTAAGTACAGAACCCATTCAATATCATAAGCGGACTTGGCAAAAACTATAAAAACTACTTCCGGACTGAGTCCGGAAAGAATAAAAGAATATTGGGGATATTGATTATATAAGAGAGGGGAAATTTAAAGGGCTAATTGCGCTATTTTAGAAAGGACATCTCTTTCGCGGACAGGTTTCATTAAGAAGCCATTCGCTCCGCACTCTAATGCTTCCCCTTTTTTGGTTTCATCGGTCGTGAGAACGATGACGGGGAGTTGTCGAAGCGATTCGTCGGCACGGATAACCTTGAGCATTTCAATACCGCCCATAACCGGCATAATGATATCGAGTAAGATAATATCAATATCATCTTGAGTCTTAAGTACACCGATTGCATCGGCACCATTTTTTGCCTCTACGACTTGGTAGACATTGGGAGCTTTCATAAGCATAGTTTTGAGAAGTTTGAGGTTGATCATATCATCATCAACCGCAAGTACTTTTAGCTTTTTCTCAATCATTTAATTTCCCTGCTTTAGATAAATTTTTCAAGAACAAGACGTAATAGGTCTTTATTTACGATGTTTTTCAGAATCTCATGCACGTACAACGCATCATCAGAATTATCACTTGCATTAGGATCTGTTAGCATGACAAGAGAGATGTCACTGTTTTGTGAATGAATTATATCATGCAGTTCCTTGAGATTTAATTCGCGAAGTGTTTTATCAAATAATGCAAGTTTATAATGACGTTTTGCAATTTCTTCGCTTAATTGCTCCGCCGTTGTGATACTTTTATAGGTGTATCCTAAATCATCAAAAATCTTAGTAAAGAGTTTCATTTCCAGAATATTCTGTTTGGCAATCAAAATATCAGCGTCATAGGCCGAATGGCGACTTTCTATAGCTACCGTTGGTTCTATCGCTGCAATAGGTTCCTCAATCGGCAGTTCTTCTTCCATTTTATTTTCAGTTGGCTTCGGTAATTCAATATCATCGGATACTTTAATTTCGGGTAATATCTCATCCTCTACAGCCAACGGTAGATTTGTTTCATCTGTCAAAGTATCAGTAATCGCTTCATCTGTGTCAAGATTATCAGAGGTGCTATTCATCATTTCTTCACTGTTTAAAGTAGCAATTTCCTGTGCCGATTTTGGAATAACTTTAATATCAATAATTTTGTGAGAGAGAAAATTATTGAGTAAGGAAACCAATTCTGAGCGGACTAAAGGTTTTGTCGTATACTCATCCATGCCGGCTGCAATAAACCGTTCACGGTCCCCTTTGAGTGCATTCGCCGTTAATGCGATGATTGGGATATGGTGTTGATTGTAGTCCTCTTCAAAGTCGAGAATCTCTTGAGTTGCTTCAATACCGTCAAGTACCGGCATTTGGATATCCATAAAGATAATATCGAAGTTACCGTTTTTACGTTTTTCAAATGCTTCGAGACCATTGTTGGCGATAGTAATTTCAAGTCCTAAGTCTTCTAGGGTACGACGGATCAGTTTTTGGTTGATAACATTGTCCTCGGCAACTAAGGCGGTTGCAGAAAATTTAGAATTTTTCTCATCGAATTTTTTACGGCGTGTCGCTTTTTGCTTACGATTACTAAACGCTTCTGCGTCATACGCTTCGAGTGTGGAGCGTATTTTAGAGCTGTTAAGCGGCTCGTAAAGAACTTTGAAAATATCGATTCCCATGGAGTCGATTTTTTTCATATAGTACGATTTGGTAATGAGTACAAGCTGCTCTTGTGAGGCAGCGTATTCGAGCAATGAGTCATCATCGGAGTAATCATTGTCAACAATAAGCAGATCATAGTTAACTTGTCGCTCCAAGAGTTTGAGCTCATCTTTCTCATGGAACGTTGTGTAGCTGACGCCAAAATAGTCTAAATACTCTTTAAGGTAAGTTGTTTGGAGCTTTTTCTTCGAATTGCTCTCTAAGATGACGGCATTAATATTGGAAAATGACCCCTTCAACGGTTCGTTGAGGGTTTCGATCTCTTCGAATTCAAGGGTAAAGAAGAACGTTGTGCCGCTTCCCGGTTCACTGACAAGATCGAGTCGTGATCCCATCAATTCGACAAATCGACTGGAAATGGTGAGACCTAGACCGGTACCGCCGTATTTACGTGTAATCGAGGTATCCGCTTGTGAAAAGGCTTCAAAAATACGGGATTTTTGTTCACTGGTAACCCCGATACCGTTGTCTTTGACTTGGAATCGGATACGTGCACGGTTAAGCTGATCACACTCTTCACGACGGATGTCAACACTGATGGCACCGCCGCTGTTGGTAAATTTAACCGCATTACTAAGGAGATTAATAATAACCTCTTTAATTTTGGTAGGATCCCCTTTGAGTGGACGTTCAAGACTTGGATCGACGTAACAAGCAAGGTCGATGTGTTTTTCGGAAGCACGGACGGCGTATACTTCGACGGCACTCTCAAACTCGTCCATAGGATTAAAGACGATCTCTTCGATTTCAAGTTTATTACTCTCAATTTTAGAGAGGTCAAGAATATTATTGATAATCTCAAGAAGATTTTCAGAACTTTTTTCGATAATATCGATAAATTCGCGCTGTTCATCGTGGAGTTCGGTGTCTTTAAGCAATTCGGTAAATCCGACGATACCGTTTAGCGGTGTACGAATTTCGTGTGACATATTCGCCAAGAACATCGATTTGGCTTCAGAGGCTTCGAGTGCGTATTGTTTATCATTGAGGGTTTGCTCAATGATACGCTCCAAAAGTGAATACGCCATTGCAGTACCGGCGGCTGTATCAAGGTTAATGGTATGACTAAGCGCCTCGGCTTCATTGTCATGTGCATCTTCAGCAACCCGTTTAAGAACCGATTCGAGATTTTTGATGTTGGTGGTGATCTCTGCGGAGAACAAATAACCTAAAACAGCGACCAAAACACCTAGTATCCAAACAACAATGGCGATAATAAGAAGTTGTACCGCTTGTTGCTGAACCAATGAAGCCCGTTCATCCATTGCATTGAGCAAGACTTTTTCCGCTTCATTGATCGCATCGATTTTTTCTGAAATCATGGCGAACCAAATGCCTGATTGCGTTTGGTACGATCCGTTTGCACTGGCTTGCAAGATCCCCGTTCGCTCCGTCGTAATATCGAGGAAAAGTTCGGTATTGTCTTCACTGAATAACAGATTTTGAAGTTCAGTTTGGATCGGTTTGTTGCTCATCCCTTCGATATTGAAAGAGTCGGCTTTGGCAATAAGGGAGATCCATTTATTGAGCTCTTCTTCTGCAAGTGGCGTAGCACGTGCAAGAACGTAGGTGATGTAATCGCGCTCGACACTGCTATACTCATTAGCACGAACTAAGGAGAGATAGGTTGAAGAGAGGGAGTTGATTTCTCCGTCAAATTGAAGCGTTGCAAGTGCGGCAAGCTCATTAATCAGTGTTTCTTGGGATTTACTGTATAAGTCGGTAAAAACTTTATCAAAATTTGCCGTGCCGTTATCGACAAGTGGACGAGACTGATTGATCCCTTTTTGCAGGTTGTTTACAATGTCACTCAGTGCGGCAGCTTTTGGACTTTCAGCGGTATTGCTCTGTTTAATGGAGCTAAGATAGGTTTGGTAATCGGTGATTTTTTGATCTACGATAGCGCGCTGCGCATGAAGCGATTTGAGAGTTGCAGGGGATGCACTTCCCATATACATAACCGTCATTCCACGCTCACGAGAAAGGTTGTTGATTAACTCGTTGAGCTGTTTATTACCCTCAAGTCTGACTTGGAGCTGTTGGGCACCTTGATAACTGATATACGCATTGTAAACGTAGTAACTGGCTAATGTAAAGAGGATCAGAATGGGTAAGAGACTGATCAGGCGGAGTCGATTTCTAAGTCCTAGTTGCATGGGTGTTTCCTCTTATAATTGCGCGATGTAGCCGACAAGTCGTTTGGAGGCTTTGTTGGCTTCTTGAGCATCGTTGGTCTGAGATAAAATAGCAAGTTCATCGGATATTTCGGCTAAGCGAAGATTATCGCTAATCCCTTTTAAGTCGCTTGCAATTTTTTTCCAAGAATGGGTGTCAAATGCCCCGATAGCATCGGTTATCTGAGCAGAAGCATTTTGTGCTTCACTCTTATAGTCATGGAGAAGTTCTTCCATAAATTGGGGGCTTATTCCGAGGGCACCTGCAATAGAACTGCTCTCATAATGAAGTTTGGCTTCCGTCTCATCAGAGAATGTTTCTTCCACAATTGGCGAGAGATCTGTTTTTGTATCATTATCTTCAGAACTGTCTTCTAAAATTTTATTCACAGGTTCCATGCGAGGTTCATCTGGAATAATCGGTAATGGGTATAAATCGTCTTCGTGAACTAAAACAGGTTCATCGTTGTGTTGTTTGAGCGAGAATTCATAAATATCATCATCACGTTGAAGTTTTGGTTTTGTGTCCGTATCATTCGATGGGGTTACTTCGGGTGCTGACATCTCTTGTTGTGTAGCCGGTTCCGCTTTAACAAATAACTCTGGTTCTTTACCTTCAAGTTTACGGATAATGGCATAAAAATATTTGAGGCTAGCCTCTATTTCAGCAGTGTCATTGGAAGTATTGATGATGCTTAGCGTTTCAAATGCATCTTCGATGCGGAGATTGGCCGCAACCCCTTTGAGTTTATGAGAGAGGATTTTTAGGTTATTCATATCCCCTTTGAGAACGGCTTCAAATAGCTCTTCTTTAAATTCATAGGCTTGTTGAATAAAATCACCGATAAACTCTTGGATCAAATCGACGGGCAATCCAAGCTCACTTGCAGCTACCTTAGGGTCAAATTGATAGGATTTATCGGTTTTAAGATTATTAATAAAAGCCTGCTCGCTATGGCTGTAGTGAGAATCTCCAAGCATAGGGCGTTCTGTAGGTTTCGGAACAATCGGTAAATGTTCCTCTTCTTTTGAAAGTTCTTCATGAGTTAAAGGCAACGTTAGGTTTGCGTATAAATCAGGTTCTGATTCAAGTTCTGCAGTTGTACTCTTTTCTTCAAATAACGGAACATCAAGGGTATCGGGTTCGCTTAATACAGTAGGGGTAATATGCCCGTAATCCGGTAAATTTGATTGTATAGGAGTATCTTTGAACGTGTTTTCTGGAAAGATTTCAGGAACAGCAGATGTTTTCGCTGCATAAGAAGATGGGGTGATAATATGAGGTTTAACCTCTTCACCGCTTAGCGATTTGATGTGGGTCATATCAATGATATAACCGTGTTCAGAAGGATTTGCCGATAAGAAGAGCTTTTGTACATGTAATGTGCACGTGAAAGTCCGGCCATTGCCGTGAACGATTGCTGATGAAGCATCCGAATCGGCATGAAGTAAAAAATCGATCCAACCAAAGTTTTTAAAATTGTGAATATAGCCCGGCTCTTTAGCGAACAGATCGGCGACATCACCGCATACGCTCAGCAAATCCTCCAATGAGGTATAATTGAGAAGCCTTAGCCCCTCCTCATCGATCCCTATAAATTCTTGTTTATGATTATAAAATAGCACTCGCCCCCCCTATTGTTCTTGTTCAAGCATTTTTTGATAGAGCGCAGCGGTCTCTTCGATATTCTTTCGAGACGCTGGTTTTCGTGCCGCTATGTACCCTTTTAGTTTTCCGTTTTCATCATAGCTAGGACTTACTTCGGTATCGACCCAATAGTATTTTCCGTCTTTGCGTAAATTTTTGACCAATCCGTGCCAAATGGTGCCGGACTGGATGGTTTTCCACATTTGCGCAAATCCTGCTTTAGGCATATCAGGATGACGAATAATGTTATGCGGCTGACCGACTAATTCGTCGACGGTGTAGCCTGAAATCTCACAAAATTTGCGGTTTGCAAAGGTAATAACCCCTTTTAGGTCGGTTTCACTAACGATTGCCCGCCCTTCGAAAAAATACTCTTCGTCTACTGGAATAGGCTTTTCCATAGAAACTGACCCCTTTTCTAAAAAACTACTGAAAACATAATCAGTGGAATATGGCATAAACTCTATAAAAGATTACTTAGATTCACCCTTAGTATAGAAATTTTAGATATTTTTCGCATCTTTTGTCCCGATGAGGTCCCGAAGAGTCTCAAAATCACTTTGTGCAATCGCTTCAAACGTTCCGAAGTAGTCGAGAAGTTTGTGAATTTTTGGTGCAGTGATACCCTGTATGTTTAAAAGTTTGGAGTGTTGGTCGAGTTTAATTTTACTTTTTTTATGAAAAGTAATGGCACTTCGGTGTGCTTCGTCACGTAAAAGTTGAAACCACTGCAGTCGTTTATCGCTGCTTTCCAATCGCAAAGTTTCCTGATCGGTGTGAAGAATATCTCGTGCCGAACCTTTGGCGCGGTGCGATTTAGCATCGATTTTTTCTTTACTGATGGCGATCACCTCCATATCTATCCCATTGGAGGCGAGAAGATCAAGCGCCAGAGAACGCAATGTTTCGCCACCGTCAAGGAGCCATAAATCAGGAGGTGGATTTGATTCAAATGCATTGATTCGTCGGGTCAGCATCTCTCTCATCTGACCGTATTCATCTTTCTCATGCAGATGATAGGTGCGGTAAGAGGTTTTATCAAAAGAGCCGTTGTCATAGACAACCATTGCCCCCACTGTAGCGGAACCTCCGTGGTGTGAATTATCAAATATTTCGACTCGGGAGGGGAGAGACCTGAGCTGGCAAAGGATTTGGATACTTTCTAAAAGAGTCTCATTATACGGTTTCGGTGTACGTAATAATTCACGTGCATTGGCCAATGCCAATTCGACAAGCTCTTTTTTCTTCCCTTTTTGCGGTGTGTCGACCGAACTTTTTTTCTCAAACAGAAGGGTAAGATGCTCTTGAATCCATTCGCATGATTCAAACGGATGTGCGACCAAAATTGGGGCTACGATGGGGGGTTTTTGAGTACCGTAAAATCCCATCAATGCACGCTCATAGGCTTCATCCAGTGAAAAAGTATCATTCATCCTAAAGAAGTCGTGGGTACTGGAGACAATTTTACCTTCTCGGATAAAAATTCGGACAACACACCCTCGACTCTCATCGGTGGCAATGGCAAAAATATCAAATGCTTCGGTAGAAGCGAGATCGATTTGGGATTTGAGTTCACTTTTTCCGATCCGCTCAATCCGATCCCGCAGCACCAAAGCCTCTTCGAATCTAAGGTGCTCGCTGTACTCCTCCATCTTTTTTTCCAAGGTTCGGATAAGGAGCTTTTTATTGTGAATGAATCCGATCCCTTGCGTTACGAATTCGAGGTATTTTTCACGTGCAACATCAAACTCGCACGGTGCGAGACATTGATTCATCTGATAATAAAGACACGCTTTTTTGGAATGGAGACAGCTTTTTTTCTGCACCAATGTCAGTAATTCATACAGTGAGTCGAGGATGTCACGCGCTCCGCTGGAATAAGGGCCGAAATAGCGGATCGATTTTCCTTTTAAAATTTTGCGGGTAAGTTCGAATCGGGGATATTTTTCGTCCATGTCAACGTACAGATAGGGGTAGGTTTTATCATCACGCAGGAGAATATTATATTTGGGTTTGAGCTGCTTGATCAGGGAGTTTTCTAAAATCAGAGCATCATGCTCATTTTCTACGATGATGGTGTGCAGGGAAACCGTTTCGGAGAGCATTTTTTGGATACGCAACGATAGGGTCGGTTTTGGGCTTAGGGATGGGGTAAGATTAAAATAGCTTTTAACCCTTTTGGAGAGGTTTTTGGCTTTACCGATGTAAAGAATTCTCCCTTTTGCATCGAGGTACTGATATATTCCGGCTTGTTGTGGCAAAGAGCGAATGTGTTCAATCATATAATCTGCACTTAATCAATAATTTATGGTAGCTATTATAACATCCCCAATGAAAACGTGACAGGGGAAAAAATGGCAAGAGTGCTAATTATGGCTTTAGTGAGTGCTGCATTGATAATAAGTTTGAGTGGATGCGGCCACAAAGCGCCTCCATATTATGAAAAACCGACCGAGGTTGAAGGCTCTTCCGTTGCGCTATGATGTTATTATAATCGGTTCGGGGATTGCAGGGTTGTATGCGGCTCTAAACATTCCTAAAACCAAAAAAGTGTTGTTGATTAATAAATCTCATCCTTGGGAGTGCAATACCTATTATGCCCAAGGGGGAGTGACAACGGCGTACAACGATGCTGATATCCCGTTACACATCAGTGATACCCTTGATGCGGGTGCCGGGTTGTGTGATAATGACGCGGTAAAGCTAATGAGTCAAAACTCCCAAGGGGTCATTCGTGATTTGATAGCACGCGGATTTTTATTTGACTCCGATGAGGAGGGGAATCTTCTCTACACGAAAGAAGCTGCCCATTCTCGCAGCCGAATTTTACACGCAGGGGGCGATGCGACAGGGCGCCATTTGCACTATTTTTTATTGACGCAAAACCCTCATCCGATGCTAAGTGATGCGACAGTGAGCGATTTGTTGATTGAGAACGGCCAATGTTGCGGGGTAGAGGTAATTACGGAGGGGAAACGACGTCTTATCTATGCGGATAATGTCATTATCGCCAGCGGCGGTGTCGGATCACTGTTTGAATACCATACCAATGCCTCGACGATCAGTGGAGATATTCACGGGATCTGTATTGAAAAAGGGATTGAGCTCGAATCGATGGAGATGATGCAGTTTCATCCGACGGTATTTGTGGCGAATACGTTTGCACGCAAACTTCTCCTTACTGAAGCACTTCGGGGTGAAGGGGCGCATGTCGTAGATGAACACGGGTACCGATTTTTGTTTGAATACGATCCGCGAGGGGAATTGGCTCCGCGCGATATCGTCAGTCGTGCTATTTTTGATTATAAAAAGCGGACGTCGAAGCAGGTTTATTTGTCGTGTGAAAATTTTGAAGCGGAGTATTTCAAAGATCGTTTCCCCAATGTGTATAAATCACTTAATGAGTTAGGCTTTCATCTCCCCAAAGAGCGTGTCCCGATTTCACCCGCATTCCATTATGCCATCGGGGGGATTAAAAGTGATCTTGATGCCCGAGTGCCCGGAATTAAAGGGCTATATGTTGCTGGTGAAGCTGCATGTACCGGTGTACACGGGGCAAACCGCCTTGCCAGTAATTCGCTATTGGAAGGGCTGGTATTTGCCCTTAAAGCGGTAGAATCAATTCAAAAAACAGCAATAAAAAGTTGCGAAAGAACGTTTGAACTTGCAACGGAAGTTTTGGAAGTTGATGGGGACAAAGAGAAAAAAGATGCCCTCCGTCACATCATGTGGGATCATGTGTCGATTGTCCGCACGCCGCAAGGACTGCAGCAGGCTTTGGACGCAATTAATGCGATGATGAATGATGAAGTGGGGAGATTGTTGCGGTTACGTTTGCTTTGTGCCCGATCTATCGTTGAATCCGCTTTAAAGCGGTCAAACCCCTTGGGTGTTCATTACATCATTTCTAACTGATCTTTTTTTTCGTGATAATGGGCGGCGGCTTTAAGCAAAAACGGGACGCTTAAGTTCAAAATAAATGCACTGACGGAGACTAAAAGCAAATCGGTACCGGTGATCAAGTTCATGCCAAAAGCGGCCATAGCCACTAAAAAAGTCACTTCTGCTCTCCCTTGCATCGCGATCCCTATAAGTGCGGATGAACGCCACGGAAGGCAGTTGATATAGCGTGCCGTAGCGGTGGCCGCAATGAACTGGGCAAGAAACAGAACCATGGATAAAAGAAATGCCTGGGTTAAAATACCGATGAGGATAGAGACACTTGCGATTTCCATATGTAGTCCGATACTGATAAAAAAGATCGGAGCAAAAAAGTAGAGGGTTAAAAAGCGGATTTTTTCAAGAGCACCGTGGAAGAGTTCATCTTCATGGGTTTGAGAGGGGTGAGAAGCAAAATGCTCTTTATTGATGATGAGTCCCATGAAATAAGCTCCTAAAGCAATGCTGGTTTCAAAAAACTCTGCAATAAATGATCCTAAAAATGCTAAAAATATCATGATGATTATGGCTGCGTTTTGTTCTTGTTTTCCTAAAAAATTAACGGCTCCCGCATGGGTGTAAATAGAGGCTTTTGTTTTGCTCAGCAACGTTATAAGGGTGCTTTTTTTACTAAGAGATGCGGTGGGGCGAAAATGGAAAAAAAGATAGGCGACAAGACTCATAAGGGTCAGAAAAAACAAAAAATTTGAAACCGGTTTGATAGCTAATGAAGCTATTGCATCAAAAGAAATGCCTACGGAAGTGGCACTTTGCAAGGAGACCAATATTCCTCCGAGCACCCCCCATAAAATTAGAGAGAGTACATCATCGGTAAGGGCTGCGGCGACAATGATCGGTTGAAGTTTATGTTTGGCGCTGAATGAGAGGGTATTGAGAGTTAAAAAAGCGATACCGATAGAAGTCGGGGCAAATGCCATGGCAAAAACAATCGATTTGATCGTATCTCCACTGAGTGCATACTCAGTGAAATAAATGGTTCCAAAGGGTAAAATGACACCGGCTACCGCGATCTTCCACCCCTTTTTCACCCCTTCAAAAAAACTTTTGAGGTTTTCTTCGAGCCCAAGATAGAAAAAAAGAAATATGGTTCCGATAAACGCAAAAGTTTCGATAGTGGCCGAATGAGGAGATAAAAGATGAAGATTGACAGCCGCAAGTCCACCGATCAAATAGAAAAGAACATCGGCTATACCGCTCTTTTTAGAAGCCCATAAAGAAGCGATGATGATGATAAGCAGATACAGTAATATAAGGGTGGTGATCATTTCCACTGGAGGTAAACCTCTTTTTTGGCTAATTGTATCAAATCTTAAACAAGTTTACAGTATCCTTTTGTACTTATAATATTCACAAAAGGCTTACCCGTGAAAGATGTCAGTATTATCGTCCTTGACTTCGGTTCTCAATACACTCAGTTGATCGCTCGCCGTTTACGCGAAGACAAAGTCTATTGTGAAGTGCTTCCGTACCATACAAAAATCGACGCAATCAAAGCGAAAAATCCGCAAGGGATTATTCTCAGCGGAGGTCCTTCATCGGTTTATAATAAAGATGCCTATGAAGTCGATCAAGGGGTTTATGCCCTCGGTATCCCTGTGCTCGGTATTTGTTACGGTATGCAGCGTATTGCTGTCGATTTTGGCGGTTCGGTTATCCGAAGCGATCATCATGAATACGGTAAAGCGGAATTAACCATCGATATGACGCAACACTCTGTCCTTTTTGAGGGGTGTGAAGATGAGCGTGCCGTATGGATGAGCCATTCCGATAAAGTGGACGTATTGCCGGAAGGTTTCGTTCCGATCGCCTATTCCCCGAACTCTCCATATGCTGCCATTGCTAACGAAGAAAAAATGGTCTACGCAATGCAATACCATCCTGAAGTTAACCACTCGGAAGAGGGGTATTTGATGCTTCGCAACTTTGCACGCAAAATTTGCGGTATCACCGAAAAATGGGATATGGGTCATTTCCTAAAAGAACAAATCATTAAAATCCGCGCCCAAGTGGGGGATGGAAAAGTTCTCTGTGCCCTCAGCGGCGGAGTTGACTCTTCGGTGGTTGCGGCATTGTTGTACGAAGCAATCGGCGATCAGTTGATTCCGGTATTCGTCGATAACGGCTTACTCCGTAAGGGAGAACGTGATTCGGTTGAGAATATTTTCAAAGTTCACCTCAAAGTGCCTCTTGTCGTTGCCGATGCATCCGAAAATTTCCTCGGTAAACTTGCCGGTGTGACTGATCCTGAGACCAAACGCAAAATCATCGGACATACGTTTATCGAAGTGTTTGAACAAGAAGCAAAAAAACACGACGGGATCAAATTCCTCGCACAAGGGACCCTCTATCCTGATGTGATCGAATCGGTTTCGGTTAATGGTCCATCGGTTACGATCAAATCGCATCATAACGTCGGGGGACTGCCCGATTGGATGGATTTCGAGTTGATCGAACCGTTACGTGATCTATTCAAAGACGAAGTACGCAAACTCGGACTCGAACTTGGGCTTCCGGATGGATTGGTTAATCGCCATCCGTTCCCTGGACCGGGTTTGGGTATTCGTATCATGGGTGAAGTGAACAAACCGGATTTGAATCTTCTTCGTGAAGCGGATGCAATTTTACTTGATGAACTTAAAGCAAGCGGTTACTATACGAAAACATGGCAAGCATTTGCGGTACTTCTGAACGTCAAATCAGTTGGTGTAATGGGTGATAATCGTACCTATGATAACACGGTATGTGTCCGTGTCGTCGAAGCAGTTGACGGTATGACGGCAACGTTTGCCCATCTCCCTCATACATTGTTGGAGCGTATCAGTCGCCGTATTATTAATGAAGTAGACGGGATTAATCGTGTCGTCTATGATATCAGCTCTAAACCGCCGGCAACGATCGAGTGGGAATAAAAGGGTACGCGTCTTGCGCCCCATCTATCTCATCTCTAAAACCCCTTATCCTGGGGTTAACCATATCCCCATCCTTAAAACCCATTTTTTTACCCCCGATATTCATTTTGACCGATATGATGGACTCATTGTCACCTCAAAACAAATCCTTAAAGCACTAGAACCTTATCCACAGAGCTGGAAAAAACTTCCAATCATTGCTGTATCCGAGCAAACGGCTGAGATATTTCGCTCTGCAGGGTGTAATGTTGTTGAGGTAGCAAATGGGTATGGTAATGGGATTTTATCGATTGTTTTGGAACAATTTCGAGAATACCGATGGCTCTATTTACGACCAAGTGTTGTTGCAACCTCTTGGGCCAAAGAGATTGCGTTGGCCGGTGTCGATATCGATTACGCGGTGCTTTATAAGACGGAGTGTAATGAGAAGATTAGGGAAGAACAAATTGCGAAAGATGCCGTTTTGATTTTCACATCCCCATCATCCATAGAGTGTTTTATCCGTCATCATGAGTTAGTAGAGACACAAACCATTGTAGTTATCGGAAAAACAACCCAAAACGCACTGCCAAAAGGGGTTGAATCTTTTTTAAGTACCGAGACAAGTATCGCTTCGGTAGTAGAGAAAGCGTACGAATTAGCCAAGATTTCATCACCCTTTTAAGCTTTTAGGGCTATAATTATTAATTCTGGGTGGAGCGAGTAATCGCACTATGAGGGTTCTACATATACAACTAGTCACATTTGTAGACGTTTCGGTGTGTCGGTGGTCTTGTTTGAGCACTAACGCGTGAGAGATTGCCGCCGGAAGAGACGCTCGATGTGGCGCAATTACAGCTTTGAAGAACCAAAGCTACTGCGAAACGCCCACCCGGGCTTTTATCTGATTTGAGAGACGTTAACGTAGTTCAGATAAGATAATTAAATTTTTTCTCAAGGTGATCTATGCGAGTAATGGTAATCGGTAGCGGTGGGCGCGAATTTTCAATTGGAAGAGTGTTAAAACAAGATCCCGAAGTCACTGAGCTTTTTTTCGCTCCCGGTAATGGCGCAACGTCGATGCTGGGAACCAATGTCGAGATCAAAGATTATGAAGAACTGGCGCAATTTGCAGTGGATAATGCGATTGATTTAACAATCGTAGGTCCTGAAGGGCCTTTGACCGATGGCGTTGTGGATATTTTCAAAACTAAAGGGTTGGTCATTTTTGGTCCTTCAAAAGCCGCAGCACAACTCGAAGGCTCAAAAGTTTATATGAAAAACTTTTTGGCCAAATACAACATCCCGACGGCACGTTATATTGAAACAGCCCATATTGGTAATGCGTTTAAATTTATTGAGAGTTTGAGTGTGCCTATCGTTGTAAAAGCGGATGGATTGTGTGCGGGTAAAGGTGTTATTATCGCAATGAGTTATGAGGAAGCCAAAGTTGCAGTCTCTGAGATGCTCAGCGGTAAATCGTTCGGAGATGCAGGCAAGCGCGTTGTTGTTGAAGAATTTTTGGACGGGTATGAACTCTCCATGTTTGCCCTTTGCGATGGAAAAGATTTTATCCTCCTCCCTGCGGCGCAAGACCATAAACGTCTTCTCGATAACGATGAAGGGCCGAATACCGGCGGAATGGGGGCGTATGCACCGACTCCGTTGGTTGATGATGTGATATATGAAAAAGTAAAAGATCGAATCGTCCGTCCCACTCTTAAAGGGATGCAGGAAGAGGGGGCACCGTTTGAGGGGGTTCTCTTTATCGGACTGATGATCGTAAACGGTGAGCCGATTACGTTGGAATTTAATGTCCGTTTCGGTGATCCGGAATGCGAGATTTTGATGCCTCTTTTGAAAACACCGCCAAGTGAACTTTTTTACAAAGCCGCAACGGCGCAGCTTGATACCCTCAATGTTGAATTTCACGATAAATACGCTGTCGGAGTGGTGATGGCAAGCCGTAATTATCCCTATGACAACTCTGAACCCGCTGAGATCATTGTGGATGAGGTTCATCATGAAGAGATTGCTCAAAATACCCATATCGCGTATGCTGGCGTAATTGAAGAAGATGGGAAACTTTATGCTACAGGCGGACGCGTCCTCGTGTGCGTAGGTGTCGGTGAGAGTATCAAACAAGCACGTGATCGTGCCTATATGCTTTGCGGACAAGTCCATTTCGCGGGGAAAAAACTCCGCACTGATATTGCCTATCAAGCACTTCGATAATGGATGAAAAACTCGATTCGCTTTTGATGCGTGAACGGCTGAACCTTTCTACGATCCGAAAGCGTGCAGCAGCATTTGGGATCGATGAAGTATTGATTTCAACGTTATTACTGATCATTTTATGGGATTCGATGCAAAGTGCCAAAACTATTGAGGATATTTTAACTCTGACCAATAGTTTTCTATTAGAATATATGGCGATAAAAATTGCCTATCAAACTTTTTTTACCATGCAATACGGAGCTACACTGGGCAAAATTGTGATGAAAATTCGTGTTATTGAAATTGCAACCCTCTCTCATCCGAGTTTTTTAAGTGCGTTTAACCGAAGCGTTTTTCGAGTCGTCAGTGAAGTACTTTTCTACTTGGGATTTGCATGGGCGATGATGGACCCTTATCGACGCAGTTGGCATGATCTAAGTGCCAAGACGTTGGTGATCGATGCGTAATATCCTTTTTTTAAGCATCATTGCTTCAGGGGTTCTGTTGGCGCAAGAAAAGGTTGAGCTTTTCGGGATGCAAGTCGATGCTAATGACTCAAAAGCGCATGCAACCGGACAACCAGTAGTCATTTATCAAGATAAAATAGTGAATGCCGATGAACTGTTTTATGACCAAAACACCAGTATTGTAGAAGCGCGAGGAAATGTTAATCTATTTCAAGCCGGACAGTATCATGCCATTAGCGACTACACAAAACTAAACCTGCAGACGGACACACGTCACTCTGAACCCCTTTATATGTTTGATCAATCGAGCAATATGTGGGTAAATAGTGTTGAATCGGATGCCTGTGCTAACCTAATTGATTTAAAGAGTGGCATGCTTTCGGGGTGTAATTCGGTTGATCCGTTATGGAAAATTCGCTTTAGCAGTGCCGATTACGATACCGATAAAATGTGGATGAATCTTTACAACGCCCGTTTGTATGTTAAGAATACCCCTCTTTTTTACCTCCCTTACTTTGGATACGCAACCGATAAAACACGTCGCAGTGGATTGCTGATGCCTACCTTCGGTTTTTCAAATGCAGAAGGGTTCTATTATCAACAGCCAATATACATTGCACCTCAAAATTGGTGGGATATTGAGCTACGCCCGCAAATTCGTACATCAAGAGGTGAAGGAATTTACGGTGATTTCCGATTCGTAGACAGTCCAAATTCTAAAGGGTCTATTCGATTAGGTTATTTTAAAGAGCAGAGTGATTATGCGCTGCAGCATCATTTAGTGCACGATAAACATTATGGATATAACGTTGATTATCGGCACAGTGCTTTTTTAAAAGATTGGTTTGGAGTTGATCTAGAGGGTGAATCGGGGTTATACGTTCGAGGTGGGGGGATGAGTGATGTCGATTATCTCAATCTTCAGCACAGTGACCAAATTTATAACGTAACAGCTAATCAAGTACTTTCCCGCGTTAATAGCTATTACAATAGTGAAGATAATTATTTCGGTGCATATATTAAGTACTACCAATACCTCAATCAAGAGAGTAATAGACAAACGATTCAAACCCTTCCTACTCTCCATTATCATCGTTATTTGGAAAACTTTTTTGGGGATCATCTTTTATTTAATGGAGATATGACTCTTAATAATTTTTACCGTCCTGAGGGGAAACGGGCAGTTCAAGGGGATATTAATGCTCCATTAACATTACAAACCTCTCTTTTTGATGATTATGTGGATCTCAGTTATACGGCAAACAGTGCTGTGCGTATGATTGGATTTTACGGAAATGAACGTCCAAATGAGACGGGAAGTATGTATGATAACGGAATATATGCAAAGCTTGACCATATTTTTAAAATCGGTTCAACTTTGGTTCGTCCTTATGAAACTTTTACGCATGTGCTTGCTCCGGAAGTGAGTTATTCTAATGCTGGCAGTCGTCTTTACAGTGGATATTATAAAACCTATCACGGCTCATGCACCGTCGGAAGTATCGATCCTGCCTGTGAGTTTTACACGTTAAATGAACCGAGTGACACATTGGCTTTTGCCCTTAGCAACTACCTAATCGAGGGGGGAAAACAGTTAGCAGCCGATCGATTGTCTCAAAATTTTCGTCATGATCAGCAAGGAAGCTATTATGGCGAGCTTCAAAATGAACTTGAATGGCAAATATCGAGTGCCATCTCCTATTATAATCAGACCGCTTATAATCATGATCGTGACCGTATTACGAAAGAGCAAAATACACTACGCTATAATGATGATGTGATTACAGCCGGTATTAGCCATTATTACACGGATAATTTGGTTAATAATGCGACAGTATATGCCAGTTATTGGACGGCAGACGCAACTTATAAATATAATCATAATTATAAAATTTTCGGTTTGGTAGCTTATGATTATAAGGCAGATTTGCTCAAGCGGGGTGAACTTGGGTTTTTGTACACGACACGATGTTTAGATATTGGACTGAAATATGTTCAGAACATTCGCCCGATTGTTACTACTACCAACGCGAATGACTCTGTTAATGATGCATATATTTTCATTACAATTATCCTTAAGCCGATCGGCGGCTCTGGATTTAACTACAAATTGACGAATAATTAGAGAGGGATGGGGATGAAACTCGAAGCAAGAATCGGTCTTTTTGTTGTTATGGCATTAGGAGCTTTATTATTTTTGTCAACTCAGGTAACGTCATTAGGCAAATGGGGGCGGAGCGGCTACCCTATTCAAGCGTATATCAATGATGCCTCCGGTATCGAGAAACATACTCATGTTCTTATGAATGGTGTAAGTATCGGAGAGGTAGAACTGATTACGATTGAAGGAAAACGGGTACGGTTAGACCTTTCGATTGATGAGGGGGTAAAAATACCCGATGACTCATCGGTACTGGTTGCACAAGAGTCTCTTCTGGGGACAAAAGTACTTAATATCGTCGTTGGAGACTCTACGCAAGCGCTGCACAGCGGTGCTGCATTATCACAGTCAAAACAATTTGCGTCATTCGATCAAACAAGCGATTCGGTCAATGCCGCAGCTAAAGAATTGCAAATGTTGCTACATGATTTCCGAGAAACGCTTGATGAAGAACATCGAGCGGCTATTCAAGATGCAATCATAGCTTTTAGAAATGTGGGAACTAATCTAAACGGTGTTATTGTCGATAACCGTGAGGATCTGCATGCGGCTATCTCTAATTTCAAAGAGATGAGCGCCGGGTTTGGGACGACTGCGGATACTGTTAATAAAGACTTGCCCGAAATTATGGCTCGCATAACATCCCTTTCTACACGATTGGATAATATCAGCGGATCAGTCGAACAGACATTGCCGAGTGCCGTCGATAAATTTAATTCGATTGAAGATAATGTAAGTGTTATTTTGGCTGAAAACAGAGCACCGCTGAAAGAGACAATTAGTTCAGTAGATTCTTTTTTCAAACATGCAGATCAAGCCGTAGGTAAAATTGATGCGATGCTAGCGCCACTTACCTCCAGTGAGCTTCAAGTTGCAATGCATACAGATTATATGATGCGTGATCAATACAGTAAAATTTATCTCGGAGTCACGTATCTTCCGAATCCAGAGACTTATTATATGCTTGATTTGATCAGTACGGACGATTATTCGGACATTAATAATTATCCTCCAAAACTACATGACAAAGGAAAAACCTACTACACGCTTCAATACGGTAAACGTTTTGATGATCTTTTACTCCGATTTGGAGCAATTGAGTCTACCGGTGGGGCGGGTATCGACTATTTTATGGATCACGACCGGTTGAAATTTTCAGCTGAGGCTTTTGATTGGAATGCAAGAAATGATTTACGATCAAATAGTGCGCATCTTAAAGCACAAGTGCGCTATCAGATGCTAAAACATCTTGAACTTTATGCCGGATGGGATAATTTCCTCAATCCACAATCTCAAAATCTCTTTTTTGGATTGGGTGTTCGGTTTATTGACAATGATTTGAAATATATATTCGGTAGCGCGTCAGCTATGAAACGATAAATTGGAGAAAAAATGAAATATACGGTTGAATGTGCATTGCACAATAGAAATGAGTCTTATGCTCTAAACCAAGTAGCGGCGCAAGCCAATGGAGCGGTATGGCTTAAGTCGGGCAATACCGTTATTTTGGCTACGGTAGTAATTGATGAGACCGATTTTGTGGATGAGGATTTTCTTCCGCTGACAGTGCAGTACATTGAGAAAAGTTATGCTGCAGGGAAATTTCCGGGCGGGTTTATCAAACGAGAGACAAAGCCGAGTGATTTTGAAACCCTTACTTCTCGTATTGTCGATCGCTCTTTGCGCCCACTGTTTCCAAAAGGATTTGCCAATCCGATTCAAATCAGCATTTTGGTACTGAGTGCAGACAGTGAATCCGATATGCAGGTATTAGCACTTAATGCGGCTTCGGCTGCACTGTATCTTTCGGATGTTGATATCTTTACCTCGGTAAGTGCTGTACGTATTGGTAAAATCGACGGTGAGATCGTTATTAACCCGACATTGAGTCAAATGGGAGAAAGCACATTGGATCTTTATCTCGCAGGAAGCAAAGATGACATGCTGATGATTGAGATGCAAAGTATCGGGAGTGATGAGCTGGAATTTATCGACGTGGGGATGATTGATCCGCTTGTAGATCCGGCACTGGTCTCTCAGTCGATCTCCACACGCCGTTCCAATGCCATGGGTGAAGATGAACTTATCGGTGTTTTAGCATTGGCGCAAGAAGTACTTAAAGAGGCTAATACAACGTACGAAGAGTCGTTCAAACCACATGCCAAAGCTCCTTTTGAGTTGCAAAAGGTGATCAGTGAAGTGAGTCCTGAAATGGTTGAGTATGTGCGTAATAATCATACGGATGACCTCAAGCGTGGGATCAGCCAAATGGCAAAAACGGAGCGCAGCACTGCTCTACGGACAATTCGCAAAACGATCTTGGCCGAGAAGCCGGAGTGGAATGAGCATGAGCTTAAAAAAGCGATTGAATTAGTCAAACGTTCCATGGTTCGGGCGCAAATTTTGAATGAGAAAGTACGAGCTGACGGTCGTGCACTTACCGAAGTCCGTCCTATCAGTATTGAGACCAATGTCTTGCCAAGTGCCCATGCCTCCGCACTTTTTACCCGTGGTCAGACACAGGCCTTGGTAGTATTGACGCTTGGCGGACCGAAAGATGCGCAAATGTTTGAAAACCTTACCGATAACGGTACCCAGAATGAAGGGTTCATGGTTCATTATAATTTTCCTGGATTCAGTGTTGGAGAGCCGTCCCCGATCGGTGCACCGCGCCGTCGCGAATTGGGACACGGTAATTTAGCCAAACGGGCGTTAGAAGGTTCAACTGTCCAAAATGGTCAAACTATTCGTCTGGTTTCAGAAATTTTAGAGTCAAACGGTTCTTCGTCAATGGCGACGGTATGCGGCGGATACATGGCATTGCGTGCCGGAGATATTGAAGTGTGTGATCCGATTGCAGGTATTGCGATGGGGATGGTGTCCGAAGGAGATACGCACGCAATCCTAACCGATATTATGGGATTGGAAGACCATGACGGCGATTTGGATTTTAAAGTTGCAGGTTCTAAAACAGGGATCACTGCGATGCAGATGGATATCAAACTCGGCGGAATTCATTTGGATGTTTTGAAAGAGGCATTGTATCAAGCTGCCCAAGCACGAGTTCATATTATTGATATTATGGTAGGTGCGGAAAAATCAATTGAACTCAATGAAGGGACATTGCCGAGTACCGATTTGTTCCATATTGATCCAAGTTTTATCGGTGATATTATTGGACAAGCGGGAAAAACAATTCGTGAAATAATTGAACGCTTTGATGTTGCAATTGATATCGATAAGAAAAAAGGATCGGTTAAACTCACCGGTAAAAACCGTGAAGGACTCAAAGGGGCGCGTGATCATATCGAAGGGATTGTAAGCGGATCTAATGCAGTAGAAAAAATCGAATATAAAGTGGGTGATATCGTTAAAGGGAAAGTGAAAAAAATCGTTGACTTCGGCGCATTTATTGAACTTCCCGGCGGTACTGACGGATTGATTCATATTTCAAAACTCTCCGACGGTCATGTCAGCCGTGTCAGTGACGTCATTGCCGAGGGGGATGAAATTATGGTTGAGATTGTAGAATTCAAAGGAAATAAGATCGGATTAGGGCGAGCTAAGTAATTTTTTAGCTCATCATCACTATACTTCCACCCACAAAGTGATAAGTAGGGACACTATCCGAACGGACTTTGATATTAAACACGGAGATTACTCATGAAAAAAGTATTTTTTCTTATGCTCGCTCTTGTAGCTTCTGTATTCGGTGCTGACGAAGCTGCAGCAGTTGTTGAAACTGCTGTTGACGCTGCACCTGCTGTAGCTGCTGCTACTGCAGACGTTGCTAACCAAACATTGAAAGCGTATTCTATGATCGCTGCTGGTGTTGGTCTTGGTTTGGCTGCACTTGGTGGAGCTATCGGTATGGGTAGCACTGCTGCTGCAACTATCGCTGGTACAGCTCGTAACCCAGGTCTTGGCGGAAAATTGATGACGACTATGTTCATCGCTCTTGCTATGATCGAAGCGCAAGTTATCTATACACTTGTTATCGCTCTTATCGCTCTTTACGCTAACCCATATTTGGCTGCGTAAGTTTCGACTTCTCTTTCGATCAGCTTCGGCTGATCACCTTTTTTATGCGGTCGTGGTGGAACGGTAGACACGCTACCTTGAGGTGGTAGTGCCTTACGGGTGTGGGGGTTCAAATCCCCCCGACCGCACCATCCTTTTACAGACGCCTATTTCAGGCACTTCTTCAAGAAACTTTTTCCATTGTGTCCAAATTGTGACCAAAACTTTTTTCTAAAAAGCTTGCTCGTTTTTTATCTTTACGCTTAATATACCTTGCATAACGCTCTAATGTCATCTTTGCAGTTGTATGTCCCAACATATTAGAGACCCACAAAATATCCTCACCGTTCTCTATCATTATTGTTGCAAACGTATGTCGCATTTGATAAAGTGTGCGATATTTTATATCTGCATTTTTTAGGGTCTTTTTCCATTCATGATCCCTAATGTTTTTGGAATCAAAATAATGTCCATTATTGGAAGTCAAAAAGACATAAGCGTTTTGATCGCCAGTGATCGCATATTGCTCTTGTAAAAAGGGAAAGAGGGGATCGAGCATATCGATGGTTCGGATACTTCCTAATGTTTTAGGAGTTGATTCCATACCTCTACCAATTGTTCGTTCGATACTGATTTCTCTGTTTTCAAAATCAATATCTTTCCATTTAAGACCTATGATTTCACCCGTACGCATTCCCGTAAAAAAACCAACGGCAAAAAAATTACGAAATTGACCATTGGCAAATAAGAGGATTTTTTGTATCTCATCCATTGAAAAGGCTTCTATTTTACCAAGTTGGTCTTTTGGTAGCATGGTTGCCAATCGTGTAGGATTGCGATTGATGATTTCATCTTTGTGTGCATCCTCTAAGATCACAGCTAAAATAGTGCGTAAGTGTTTTACACGAGCAACACCGATATTGAATTTTTCGATCATCGTGTTTTGCCATACCGAAACATCTGAAGGTTTTATTTCATCGAGTCTCTTTTTCCCAAAATAGGGGAGAAGATGCTTTTTATATGAATTGTAATAATCATGATGCGTCGTCGGTTTTCGTCGGCATTTATTTAACAAGAACGACTGTTCGGCATATTCGCTAAAAATCGGAATTTTTGTTTTTGTATTTTCTTTTTCAAAGAACTCCCCCGAATTGAGCTTATAGAGCAATTCAGGGATTATTTTCAGTTGGGCATATTTACGGTTCGCCTTTGTATCGGTCAATCCTAATGAGCGTCTTACCCGTTCAGATTGATGATAAAAGTCGATCCACAATATCCCGCTTCGATTCACGAGGTTCATGAGTGTTGTTTCCTTTCACCCAATCGTCAACTGCGAACCTGTCAAATAGAATCTTACCCGTTTTATTGTAAAAGTGGATTCCCTCCAACATGTGTTCATCTTTGATCTTATAGATTCGATCTTTTGAATAACCAAGATATTCGGCTACTTCTTTGACGTTCAGCCACCGTTTCGCTTGTACTGTTTTTAATTCTTCGTACATGGTTTCAATGATCTGAAACATTTTAGGAATGAGGTTTAAATGTTCTAATTGGATTTCCATTATCTCCCCTTTACTGCATATTTTCGGGAGCAACGAGAGTCTAATTCATCACGTGCAATTTCAATTTGTTCAGACAGCAATATATACTTGTCTGAAGATTTATCTAACCCGTACCGTTCCAACGGGAGATCAATTAATAATCTACGTAAGCCATATGTTGTTTCATGTCGGATTGATCCATAATGCTTATTCACATACGCTTTTATTTTGTCTTGATTATTCATCTTGACCTCACTTAAACGGATTGTCATCGTCTAAATCCCGACGATCCAATTCACTGCATACGACCACATATTTCTCAAATAATTCACTATGGAGTGGATCACTTTGCGAAATTGTGTGCATTTCTCTTGAAAGACTGTTTGCAAAGTTTTGCAGTCCTTCGTCACTGTAGTTTTTAACTTCGGTTTCAAAGTCGGGTTTCTCCTTTTCTTTGTACTCTTCATGTAAATTTTTCAGGTTTTGCCGCAGTTCATAATCATCACGTGCCTTTTGAAGCACATCGAGCATGAAATACATAGTCGGGATACTCTCATGGATGAATAAGCGTGTAAGCACTTTCTTCATCGATTTCTCAGCATCTTCAAGAGAGTATCGATAAGTGATC